>Ga0163163_10000015_pt1 | contig 214881 bp, 196 predicted proteins | sample S65metaG_FD_119766 | JGI IMG/M metagenome (GOLD analysis project Ga0163163, IMG submission 119766) | Switchgrass rhizosphere microbial communities from Kellogg Biological Station, Michigan, USA - S6-5 metaG | ecosystem: Host-associated > Plants > Roots > Rhizosphere > Soil | place: USA...
ACGCCGCCGGCCAGCTTGGCCAGGCGTTCCTGCAGCTTTTCCTTGTCGTATTCCGACGTGGTCTCTTCGATCTGGGCGCGGATCTGCTTGATGCGGGCTTCGATCGCGGCCTTGTCGCCGAGGCCGTCCACCAAGGTGGTGTCGTCCTTGGTGATGGAGACCTTCTTGGCGCGGCCGAGCATCTCCATGGTCACGTTCTCGAGCTTGATGCCGAGGTCTTCGGAGATCACTTCAGCGCCGGTCAGGATGGCGATGTCTTCCAGCATGGCCTTGCGGCGGTCGCCGAAGCCCGGCGCCTTGACGGCGGCAACCTTCAAGCCGCCGCGCAGCTTGTTGACCACCAGGGTGGCCAAGGCTTCGCCTTCGATTTCCTCGGCGATGATCAACAGCGGACGGCCGGCCTGCACCACGGCTTCCAGGATCGGCAGCATCGGCTGCAGGCTGGTGAGCTTCTTCTCGTGGATCAGGATCAGGGCGTCGTTGAGCTCCGCCACCATCTTGTCGGGGTTGGTGATGAAGTAGGGGGAGATATAGCCGCGGTCGAACTGCATGCCTTCGACCACATCCAGCTCGGTCGCCAGGCTCTTGGCTTCCTCGACGGTGATGACACCTTCATTGCCGACCTTGGCCATCGCCTTGGCGATCATGTCGCCCACTTCCTTGTCGCCATTGGCCGAAATCGTGCCGACCTGGCCGATCTCGTCGTTGGACTTGACCTTCTTGGAGCGCTTCTTGAGGTCGGCGACGACGGCTTCCACCGCCTTTTCGATGCCGCGCTTCAAGTCCATCGGGTTCATCCCGGTGGCCACGCTCTTGGCGCCTTCGCGCACAATAGCGCGGGCCAGGACCGTAGCGGTCGTCGTTCCGTCGCCCGCGATGTCATTGGTCTTGCTGGCGACTTCGCGCACCATCTGGGCGCCCATATTCTCGAACTTGTCGGCCAGTTCGATTTCCTTGGCCACGGTCACGCCGTCCTTGGTGGAGCGGGGTGCGCCGAAGCTCTTGTCGATCACGACATTGCGGCCCTTGGGGCCCAAGGTCACCTGCACGGCATCGGCAAGGATGTCGACGCCGCGAAGCATCTTCTCACGCGCGTCGGCGCCGAATTTCACGTCTTTGGCTGCCATTTGTCTTTCTCCTGAATGCGTTGATGTTGGGGGGCGGGTTTAAACGCCGATTACTTCTTCTTGCGGCCTTCCAGCACGCCCATGATGTCGCTCTCCTTCATGATCAGGAGTTCTTCGCCATCGAGCTTCACTTCGGTGCCCGACCACTTGCCGAACAGCACATAGTCGCCGGCCTTCACTTCCGGGGCGACGCGCTTGCCCGATTCGTCGAGGGCGCCAGGGCCCACCGAGATCACTTCGCCTTCCTGGGGCTTCTCCGCGACAGTGTCGGGGATGATGATGCCGCCAGCGGTCTTCTGATCTTCCTTGATGCGGCGGACCACCACGCGGTCGCCAAGCGGACGGAATTTCATTGGGATCCTCTTCCTTAAGGGATTGAGTTTGTTAAATTTTCACAAAATTGCAGCACTCGTCACTGGTGAGTGCCAGCGCCACGCCCGGTATTTAGGGAGGTGGGCGGATCGGGTCAAGCCGGGCCTGTCCGAAAAAGCCGTAAAAAGTTCCCGGCCCCAGGCCTGAAGCATCCCTGAAATGGGTGGGAGCCAATGAACAGCCAGATGAATGGTCAGTCAGCTTCTGGGCCTTTTCAGGGTATTTGGCCCTTCGCCGCAACAGGTTGCCGCAGCTTAACGTTGTTCATGTGCGGTTCAGCCGGACCCTTTCAAACTGCCATCACTGGAGGGGATCCGGAATTCGAACATGGAGACCAAGATGAAGAAATTCGCGAAACTGGCACTGGGTGCCCTGATGGTGGCGGGTGCTGCCACCGCAACCACTGCCGCGATCAGCACGCCGGCCGAGGCGCGCGTCACGGTCGGCATCGGCCTGGGCTTCCCGGGTTATTATGGCGGCTATGGCTATGGTCCGGCCTATTACGGCGGTTACGGGCCCGGCTATTACGACCCCTACTATTATCGCCCGTATCCTTACTACTATGGCCGTCCCTACTATCGCGGCTATTACGGCGGCTGGCGCGGCGGTTATCACCGCGGCTGGGGTGGCCGTGGCCACTGGCGCTAAGCGAACAGGATGAATCAGAAACGGCTCCGGATTTCCGGGGCCGTTTTTTTACGACCCCCTCCGGTTTCAGCTTCCGCTAGGCGGCTATCGCCGCCTTCGCTCGCTGAAACCACCTCCCCCTGGGCGTGCTGCGCACGCGAAGGGAGGGTGAGCGTGGCGGCCAGCCATGCGAACGGCCTGCGCTACTGCGATCGGGAACGTCAACGTAAAGAAGTCTTAATTCATTCAGCCACGGTTCAGCGCGCGAGCGTCAATGTCGTCACAACCTTCGCGGTTGGCGGAGCTGGAGCGGCGAGAAACTGGAGCGAAACGCAATGAGAAACCTCATCAAAGCAGCCGTCATAGCCTTCGGTGGCTTGGGCGCGCTGGCAACGGGCGCCGGCGCGCAGCCCTATGGTCCGTCCTATGGTGATCCTGCCTATGGCGATCCGGCTTATGGTGATCCGGCCTATGGCGATCCCGCTTACGGTGATCCCGGCTACGATCAGGCTTATGGCCCTTACGATAGCTATGCGCCCTATGGGGATTATGGCTATTGCGATCCGGACTATGGCTGCCCGGACGACTATTACGATCTGCCGCTTTATTATGGCGACGTCTTCTATGACGGCAGCTGGCTGACCGGTCCGTTCTACTATCGCGACTATGGCGGACGCCGGCAGTTCTGGACCCATGGCGGCTGGCATAACGGGGACTATCGCGGCGGCCGTTTCGGGCCGGCGCTGGGACGCAACTTCTACCGCAACTATGCGGGGCGTGGATTCTCCGGCGGCGGCTATCGCAATTATTCGGGCCGGAACTACGGCCAGAATTATTCGCGCGGTTATAACTTCAATCGCGGCAGCTTCGGCTCCGGCAATTGGAATCGCTCAGGCGTGCAGCCCCGCCAGAATTTCCAGGCGCAGCGGCCGCAGTCCTTCGGCGGCGGCACCTTCCAGAGCCGTGGTAACTGGCAGGGACGCAGCAACTGGGGCGGCGGCGGTGGATTCAATCGCCAAAACTTCCAGACGCAAAACTTCGCCGGGCGCAGCTTCGGCGGCCGCAGCAACTTCCAGGCCCAGGCCCAACCGCAGTCCGGTGGCGGCGGCGGCGGCTGGCACGGCGGTGGCGGCGGCGGATACCGCGGCAGCTTCTCCGGCGGCGGCCAGAACAATGGCGGCGGCTGGCATGGCGGCGGCGGCGGACATGGCGGCGGCGGTGGTGGACATGGACACCGCTAAGCGCTGAGTCGCTGACAGCGAAAACTCGATCGGTGGAGCGCCGATTGACGGAAAACCCCGGGTGTGAGCCCGGGGTTTTTCATTATGAGACAGCTTAACCGCTCATTAACCCGCGCAATTCCGGCAATGCGGAATTTTCACAGTTAAGAAATTGGAAACACCCTCAGCCGATAGTTAGCAAATCATGACCGACCGAATCTCCACAATGACCAAGGCGCTGCTGACCCTCAGCATGTTCTTCGTCTGCGCCACCGTCGGCGCGGCGCTGGCCCTGTTTGTGGGCTGGCCGGTGGCGATTCTCTCGGGCATCCTGAGTTTCGTCTGCATCCAGCAGATCCTGGCGTCCTTCGCGCGCCGCCGCGACAAGCGCACGATCGCCAAGGAAATGGCGCATCTGCGCAAGAGCCATCTGGAATTCGAGACCGCGTTGCACGAAACCCGCGCCCGGCTGGGCGAGATCGGCGGCCAGATCGAACAGCGCGCCGGGGCCCAGGAAAAAAGAATCGTCTCCGAACTCAAGGTGCTGGAAAGTCTGATGCGGGATTTCGCCGGCAAGGTGTCGCGCACCGCCGCCGCCGTGCCGCAGGAACCGCGCCGTGAAGAGCTGCGGCCCCAGCGCGGCACCGCGGGCGTCTATCTCAACACCCTGGGCAACAAGAACGAGCTGCTGGAAACCATCCGCTCCAGCCTGGAAGAGAATCGCGTCGATCTCTACCTGCAGCCGATGGTAAGCCTGCCGCAGCGCAAGCTGCGCTATTACGAGGCCCTGTCACGTCTGCGCGACAAGGACGGCCAGATCATCATGCCGGCGCAATATATGGCGGTGGCGGGCCAGGCAGGCCTGATGAGCGTGGTGGATAATCTGCTGTTGTTCCGCTGCGTGCAGATCGTGCGCCGCCTGACCCAGAAAAGCCGCGACATCGGCATCTTCTGCAACATCTCCGGCGACACCCTGGCGGATACCGAATTCTTTCCCCAGTTCCTGGACTATATGCGCGCCAATCGCGATCTGGCCGGCCAGATCATTTTCGAATTCAGCCAGGAATCGGTATTGAGCGCCGGCATCGAAGGCGAACGCAATCTGGCGGCGCTGGCGACCATGGGTTTTGCGCTGAGCATGGACCATGTCGAAAGCCTGGCGCTGGATTTCCTGCGTCTCAAGGCGATCGGTTTCCGTCACCTGAAAGTGCGCGCCGCCACCCTGACGCGCGGCATGAGTGGGGCAGGGGCGGCGGTGGCAGCGGAAGATTTCAAGAAGCTGCTTTCCCGTCACGGTCTCAACCTGATCGCCGAGCGGGTCGAGGACGAAAAGACCGTGGTCCAGTTGCTGGATTATGCGGTGGATTATGCGCAAGGGTACCTGTTCGGCGAGCCGCGCGCGGTGCGCGAGGATTCACTCAAGGCGGTCAGCGCCTTGGAACCCGCGACCGTCATTCCCCTGAGACGGGCCGGCTGACACAAGCCGCGAGTTTCCAGATATTCCGGGATGCGCTTTTGCGGCATTGACGCGAGGCGTGTGCCCATGCGACCGCTGGCTGTGTTTTTCACACCCCCGGCGCCATGCTTCCCCGTCTGATCTCAGGACCTAAACTTATTACGGGATTGGCCGAAATTGCCCACCGCCATGACGCGCTGATCTGCGACGTCTGGGGCGTGGTGCATGACGGGCAGCGCCATCATCCTGCCGCCGCCGAGGCGCTGTATCGCTTCAAGGAAAAACATGGACCGGTGGTGCTGCTGACCAATGCGCCGCGGGTTCCGGCGGAAGTGGCGGCGCAATGCAGCAGCTATGGCCTGCCGCCCGACTGTTATGACGCCATCGTCAGTTCCGGCGGTGCCGCCCGCGACGAACTCGCCCGGCGAAGCGCCGCGCGCACACTGCCGCTTTATTATATCGGCCCCGACCGTGACTTGCCGATGATCGAAGGCCTCGACATACGCCGCGCCGGCCTGGACGAAGCCCAAGTCGCGCTGGCCATCGGCCTGCGCGACGACATGCGCGAGACGCCTGACGACTATGGCAGCGAATTGTCGGCGATGCGGGCACGCGGCCTCACCATGCTGTGCGCCAATCCCGACCTGGTGGTGCACCGGGGCGAAAGACTGCTTTACTGTGCCGGTTCCTTGGCGCAAGCCTACGAGGCCTTGGGGGGCTCAGTGATCTACTACGGAAAGCCGCATTTGCCGGTCTACGAATCAGCGCTGGCGGCCCTGGCCCAAATTCGCGGGTGCAAGGCCGAAAGGCCCCTGGCGGTGGGCGACGGGCTCCTGACCGACATCAAGGGCGCCAATGCGGCCGGAATCGAGGCCCTGTTCATCGCCGACGGGGTTCATGGCGAGGATATTGCGCCTTATACTGACGAACATCTTGCAGGCCTGTTCACCCGCTATGGGGCGGCGGCGGGCAGCGCAACCCGCAAACTGGCCTGGTGAGATCATGACCACGGTTTATCTGGACGAATTGAAGCCGGGCCTTTCGGCCAGCGTGGAGCATACCGTCACCGAACGCGACATCCAGTTGTTCGGTGAAGCCACCGGCGACATGAACCCGGTGCATTTCGACGAAGAGTTTGCGCGCAAGACGGTGTTCCGGGGCCGGGTGGCGCATGGCGCGCTCAGCATCGGTTTCATCTCCGCTTTGTTGGGCACCAAGCTGCCCGGCTATGGCTCGATCTTTCTCTCCGCCAGCATCGTGTTCAAGACGCCTGTGCGCATCGGCGACACGGTGGTGACCACCGCTACGGTACGTGAGGTCAATGGCCGCGCCGTGGTGATGGATTGTGTGTGCAAGGTGGAAGACCGGCTGGTGCTGGAATCCGAAGCCCATGTGCTGGCGCCGCGGCGCTCCTCCGCAAAAGACTAAAGTGAGAATCTTCCGGCATTTCGATGACGTGCCTGCCGCCTTCAAGGGCGCAGTCGTGGCGATCGGCAATTTCGACGGTGTGCATCGCGGCCATCGCGCCCTGATCGCGGAAGCCAAGATGCAGGCCGAGGCCCGCAAGAGCCCGCTGGCGGTGCTGACCTTTGAACCGCATCCGCAGGAATATTTTCGCCCGTCACCGGAGTGTTTCCGCCTTACGCCGTTGCGCACCAAGGCGCGGCTGCTGGCGGATCTGGGCGTGGATATGCTGTTGGCGCTCACCTTCGACAGCGAGATGGCGCACAGGAGCCCGCAGGACTTCGTGCTCAATGTCCTGGTCAGGGGCTTAAGCATCAGCGGCGCGGTGGTGGGGCATGATTTCGAATTCGGGCAGAAGCGCGCCGGCAACCTGGCCACACTCTCCTATATGGGCGAGATGGAGGGCTTCAGCGTCACCGCCTTCAACACCGTCACCGCGTCCGGCGAGGAGAAGATTTCCTCCACCCTGATCCGCCAATTGCTGAAACAGGCAAAGCCGGAAGAGGCGGCACGGCTTTTGGGCCATCCCTGGGCGATCGAGGCCCGGGTCGAGCATGGCGATGCGCGGGGCCGCACCATGGGCTTTCCCACCGCCAATATGCATCTGGGCCACTGCCTGGCGCCGGCCTATGGCGTCTATGCGGTGCGGGTCAACATTCTGGAAGGCGACCGGGCGGTGGCGCGCCATGACGGCGTCGCCAATTTCGGCATCCGCCCCATGTACCAGGTGAACGTCCCCTTGATGGAAACCCACCTGTTCGACTTCGACGGCGACCTCTACGGCAAGTATCTGTCGGTCGAGCTGATCCGCTACATCCGGCCCGAGGCCAAATTCGCCAACCTGGAGGCGCTGATCGCCCAGATCGCCGCCGATGCCGCCAAGGCACGGGAAATCCTGGCGAAAACCGCCTAGCGTCGTGGTTTCAAAGTTCGCGACCACGCGATATCAAGCTCTGGCGAACTTTGAAACCAGAACGACGCTGGGAATCAATAGTTGCTAGCGTCCTTCGATCCCGAAATTCGCTAGGAGTTTCATATAGGTACCGTGCGAATTTCGGGATCTGGACGCTGGCTGGACGCCCCCAAGCCCCCCTGTTAGAAGCGTTTTTCAAATTTAGATCTGGCAATGGCCGACAAACCCGAAACTCCTGACTACCGGGCGACCCTTTTCCTGCCCGCGACCGACTTTCCCATGAAGGCAGGCCTGCCGGAGGCCGAGCCCAAATGGCTGGCGCATTGGGCGGAGATGGACCTTTACGGGCGGATGCGGGCCCGGGCCAAGGGCCGGCCACTGTTCATCCTTCATGACGGCCCGATCTATGCCAATGGCGACATCCATTCCGGCACCGGCCTGAACCACATCCTCAAGGACTTTGTGGTGCGCAGCCAGGGCATGCTGGGCAAGGACGCGCCCTACGTGCCCGGCTGGGACTGTCACGGCCTTCCCATCGAATGGAAGGTGGAAGAGAAGTTCCGCGAAGAGGGCAAGGCCAAGGAAGACATCGCCAAGGACGTGCTGCGCCGGGAATGCCGCAAGTTCGCCGGCCACTGGCTGAACATCCAGCGCGAGCAGATCAAGCGCCTGGGCCAGATCGGCGATTTCGAGCATCCCTACACCACCATGAACTTCAAGGCGGAAAGCGTCATCGCGCGCGAGGCCATGAAGTTTGTGGAGAACGGACTTCTCTATCGCGGCTTCCGGCCGGTGATGTGGTCGCCGGTGGAGAAGACGGCGCTGGCCGATGCCGAGGTCGAGTATCATGAAAAGACCTCGCCCACGATCTATGTGAAGTTTCCGCTGGTGAAGTCGTCGCCAGAACTGGCGCACACCTTCATCGTGATCTGGACTACCACGCCCTGGACCATTCCCGGCAATCGCGCCATCGCCTTTTCGCCGGAGATTTCCTACGGCCTCTACCAGGTGGCGGATGCCACCGACGGTAGCCTGGCGCGGGCCAGCGAACATTTGCTCTTGGCCGACACCTTGGCAGAGCAGGTGGCCAAGCATGCCAAGATGATGCTGTCGCGGGTCCGCACCGTTACGGCCGACGAACTCAAGAGCTTGGTGGCGGCGCATCCGCTGCGCAGCCTGGGCTACAATTTTGAGGTGCCGGTGCTGCCAGCCGCCTTTGTCACCGCCGATACCGGCACCGGCTTTGTCCATAACGCGCCCGGCCATGGCGAGGACGATTTCGAGCTGATGCTGGGTTTGGACCGCGACTATCCCGCCAAGAATCCGGATGCCTTCGGCCTGGTGCTGCCCGACGGTTCCTATGCACCCCAGGTGCCCGCTTTCGCCGGCAAGCGCATCCTGACGCCGGAAGGCAAGGACGGCGACGCCAATGGCGCGGTGATCAAGGAACTGATCGCCCACGGCAAGCTGCTTGCCAAGGGGACCTTGCGCCACTCCTATCCGCATAGCTGGCGTTCCAAGGCGCCGGTGATCTTCCGCGCCACGCCGCAATGGTTCGTCGCCATCGACAAAGTGTTCATGAACGGCAAGACCCTCCGCGAACTCGCTTTGACTGCGATCGGTGAAACCAAATGGTATCCGCCGCGCGGCGCCAACCGCATCGGCTCCATGGTGGAAGGCCGGCCCGACTGGGTGTTGTCGCGCCAGCGCGCCTGGGGCGTGCCGCTGGCGATCTTTGTCGAAAAGAAAAGCGGCCAGGTGCTCAACGATCCTGCGGTGTTCAAACGCATCGAAGAGGCTTTCGAGGCCGAAGGCGCCGATGCCTGGTTTACCTCGCCGCCCGCGCGTTTTCTGGGTGAGGGGCGTAATCCGGGCGATTATGAGCAGGTCACCGATATACTGGATGTCTGGTTCGACTCCGGCTCGACCCATGTCTTTGTGGTGGAGCATCCCATCGACGCACATTGGCCCAAGGCCGAACGCGCCGACCTTTATCTCGAAGGTTCCGACCAGCATCGCGGCTGGTTCCAGTCCTCTTTGCTGGAAAGCGTCGGCACCACCGGTCATGCGCCCTATCGCGGCGTGTTGACCCACGGCTTTGTGCTGGACGAGCAGGGCCGCAAAATGTCCAAGAGCCTGGGCAACACCCTGGCTCCGCAGGTGATCGCGGAGAAAAACGGCGCGGAGATTCTGCGCCTGTGGGCCGCGAGTTCCGATTTCACCGAAGACCTGCGCATCGGCCAGGACATCATCAAAGCCAATGTCGAGGCCTATCGCCGCCTGCGCAACACCATCCGTTTCATGCTGGCCAACCTGTCGGGCTTCAGCGAGAAGGAACGCATCGAACATGCGCGCATGCCGGAGCTGGAACGCTTCATGCTGGCGCGGCTGGCCGAGCTGGATCAGATCGTCCGCGCGGCCTATGAGAAATTCGATTTCGGGCTGGTCTTTTCCACCCTGTTCAATTTCTGCACCAACGATCTGTCGGCCTTCTATTTCGACATCCGCAAGGACGCGCTTTACTGCGATCCGGCGGACAGCGCGCGCCGCCGCTCGACCCGCACCGTCACCGACGAAGTCTTCCGCCGCATCGTCACCTGGTTTGCACCCATCCTGTGTTTCACCATGGAGGAGGCCTGGACCGCTCGTTTCGGCATGGAAGACAGCGTGCATCTCCATGATTTCTTCCCCGCGCCTGCCGAATGGGCGGATGCTGAGCTGATTGCGAAATGGAATCGCATCCGCCAGATTCGCAAGGTCGTTACCGGTGCGCTTGAGATTGCGCGTGCGGAAAAGAAAATCGGTTCCAGCCTTGAAGCCGCGGTTGTGGTGCGGCTGAAAAAAATATCCGACGCAACCCTGCTGAAGGACATTTCTTTTGAAGAAATCGCCATCACCTCTTGGGTCGCTGTTGAGATAACAGATGAATTCGGCTTGGACGATTTTGGTCTGCCGGACGTGCCCGATGTGGCGGCACGCTTTGCTAAGGCTCCCGGTGATAAATGCGCCCGCTGCTGGCGCGTCCTTCCGGAGACCCGGTCCGACACCCATCTCTGCAACCGCTGCACCGAGGCCGTCGGCACGTTGGAGCCGGCATGAACCGCCTTCATCCGTGGGAAATCGGGCTTATTGCCGCTGCACTGGCCTTGATCGCCGACCAGGGGTCCAAGCTGTTCATGCTGTATGGCGCCGGCTTTGCCCAGATGCCGCCGGGAGCCGCAATACCGGTCTTGCCATTCTTTAATCTGGTGATGGTGTGGAACCCGGGCATTTCCTATGGCCTGTTTCCGGCCTCGGGGCGGCTGGGAACCTACCTGCTGGTGGGCCTGTCGGTGATTGCGGTGGGCGTCCTGACCTGGCTTTTGTGGCGCGCCACCAGCCGTTCCCTGGCGATCGGCTATGGCCTGATCATCGGCGGCGCCCTGGGCAACAATCTGGTGGACCGGGTGATCTACGGCAAAGTGGCAGATTTTTTCCACTTTTACGGCTTCGGCTATGACTGGTATGTCTTCAATATAGCCGATCTGACGATTACTCTTGGGGCCGTGGCCATCCTGTATGATGTGCTCAAGCCAGAGCATCCCCCAGGGATATCGCAGAGTTCCGGTCCAGAGGTTCGAGAATGAGAGTGTGGAAAGCGGTTGTAGCCTTGAGCGCGTGCGCCACGGCGCTGGCGGGGTGCCAGTCCTTGCGCGACGCCGCAGGGCTGACCAAGAAATCGCCCGACGAATTCGCCGTCACCACCAAGGCGCCGCTGGTCATTCCGCCGGACTTCAATCTGCGTCCGCCCACGCCCGGTGCGCCGCCGTCCAACACCCGCGATCCCTCCACCACCGCGGAAATGGCCCTGTTCGCCAATACCGATCCGCAGGCGATCGCCAATGGCTTCAAGGGCAGTTACACGCCGACGGAGAGAATGCTGCTGGCCAATGCCAAGGCACAGAATAGCGATCCCGCCATCCGCGCGCGCCTGAATGCCGACCAGCGCGCCGCGGTACAGAATGCCGATCGCAGCTTCACCGACCGCCTCCTCAGCACCGCCGCCACGCCCGACAATGGAAAGCCGGTCAATGCCGATGCCGAAATCGCCAAGGGCAGCAAGAAGGCGGCCACCACCCGGACCAAGAAAAAAGCGAGCGGCGGCTGGTTTGACTGGCTTTAAGCGTGTCTCTTTCAGTGCCTGCGTAACGGCAGCCCTGACGATGGCTGTCGGCGCGGCGGCGCCTGCCACAGCCCAACCCGGCAATGCCGCCAACCGGGCCAAACTGTCCCAGCCCGCTCCCGCCAATCCACGCCAGACCGGCAACAATACCTTCCAGTTCGCGCTGGCCAACGGCATGCAGGTCCTGGTGATCCCCGATCACCGTGCGCCTGTCGCCACCCAGATGCTGTGGTTCCGCGTCGGCGCGGTTGACGATCCGCCGGGCCTTTCGGGCATGGCCCATTTCTTCGAGCATATGATGTTTCGTGGCACCAAGGAGGTGCCCGATGACGGCTTCGCCCAGACCATTGCCAAGAATGGCGGCGAGAACAACGCCTTCACCGATCATGATTACACCGCCTTCTACGAACAGATCGCCAAGGACCGCTTGCCTCTGGCGATGAAGCTGGAGGCGGACCGGCTGGTGAATCTGGATCTGTCCGACTCCCATGTCGGTCCCGAACGCGATGTGGTGCTGGAAGAGCGCCGCATGCGGGTGGACAATGAGCCCATGTCCTTGATGGCCGAACAGATGCACGCCGCCTTGCATCTTTCTCATCCCTATGGCCGGCCGGTGATCGGCTGGTCCGAGGAAGTGCGCCGCATCGATCGCGTCACCGCGCAGGATTTCTACAATCACCATTACGCACCCAATAACGCTATCCTGGTGATCGCCGGCGATGTGACGCCCGATGAAGTGCGCCAGATGGCGCAGGACACATACGGCAAAGTGTCGGCACGGGAGCTGCAGCCGCGCGCCGAATTCACCGAGCCGCCGCGGCTGGCGGAAACCCGCATGACCATCGTCCGGTCGGATGCGCGCGTGCCGATACTCAGCCGCCTCTATCGCGTGACCTCCTATGCGCAGGGCCGCCCCGGCCAGGCGGAAGGCTTGGAGACCTATGCCCAGCTTCTGGGCGGCGACCAGACATCGATCCTCTATCGTGTGCTGGTGGAGCAGAAGAAGCTCGCCACCGATGCAGGCGCCAGTTACGACGGCTATGCCCGCGATGCCGGCGAATTTTCCGTCTATGCGGTGCCGCGTCCCGGTGTGAGCCTGGAAGCGTTGGAAAAGGCGGTGGACCAGGTGCTGGGGGTCAACGCCCTGGCGCTTCCGCGCGACAATGATCTCGCCCGGGCCAAGACCCAATTGATCGCCAGCGTCACCTATCGCCGCGACAGCCAGTTTGCGCTGGCCAGCGCCTATGGCCAGGCGCTCACCATCGGGCTGACGGTGGATGACGTGAACGAATGGCCCGCCCGCATCCGTGCGGTAAATGCGGAAGGCGTGCGCAAGGCGGCGCAATCGCTGTCACGCCGGGACGCGGTCACCGCCCATCTGGTTCCGGGAGGCGGAAAGTGATTTTGTTTGGTCGCCTCGCCTCGATATTTGCGCACGCTCGCGAGCATACGCTGCCACTATGCGCTGCTGGTCGATGCTCCCGGACTACGGTGGCCCTTGTCCTGACGTTATCGGCAAGCATTTTCTGGTCTGCGCTTCCCGCAACGGCTGCGAACATCAAGAACATCGATCTGGGCAAGGACGCCCAGGTCTGGTTCGCCGAAGACCACACCGTTCCCATCATCGCCTTCAATATCTCGCTGCCGGCCGGCTCCGCCTATGATCCCTCGGGCAAGGCGGGACTCGCCACCTTTGCGGCCTCCATGATGGACGAGGGTGCCGGCAACCTGGATTCCAAGGCGTTTCACGAGGCGCTGGCCAATCGCGCCATTTCCTTCAGCGCCCGCGCCGAGCGCGATTATCTGGTGATCTCCATTTCCACATTGAAGGAGAATGCGCCGGAGGCGATGCGCCTGCTGCAGATGGCGCTGACCCATCCCCATTTCGACAATGAACCGCTGCAACGGGTGCGGACCCAGATCATCCAGTCGCTGCAGCAGGAACAGGCCGAGCCGCGCCAGGTGGCATCGCGCGCTTTCACCCGGGAATTCTTCGGCGGCCATGCCTATGCCCATCCGGTTTCCGGTGAAATCGACAGCGTCACTTCGATCACGGCCCAGGATATTCGTAATTTTGCCCGCAGCCACTGGGTGAAATACGGGTTGAAGGTAGCGGTGGCGGGCGACATCACCGCCCCGGCCCTGACCAAGCTTCTGGGCGACGCCTTCCTTCCTGTCTCGGGCGCCAAGCCGCCGGTCCTGCCCAATGTCGGACGGCTGGGCGCGCCCGGCGTGCATGTCGTGCCGCTGCCGGTGCCGCAACCCAGCGCGGTTTTCGGCCTGCCGGGCATCATGCGCCAGGACCCGGATTTCATTCCCGGCTATGTCGCCAATTATATCCTGGGCGGCGGCGGTTTTTCCTCGCGCCTCACCGAGGAGGTGCGGGTCAAGCGCGGTCTGACATACGGTATCTCCACTTCGCTCAGCTCCTACAACAAGGCGGCGGTGTTGCAGGGTTCGGTCGCAACCCGCGCCAATGCCATTCGCCAGACGGTGCAGGTGGTGAAGGACACCATGGCCGATTTTGTGGCCAAGGGCCCCACCCAACAGGAACTGGATGACGCCAAGACCTATCTGACCGGGAGTTTTCCGTTGGCCTTCGCGTCCAACAGCGGCACGGCTTCGCAGCTGGGTACCTTCCAGCGGCAGAATCTGGATATCGGTTATGTCGCCCGCCGCAACGGGCTGATTGAGGCCGTGACGCTTGCGGATGTGAAGCGGGTGGCCAAGCGGCTGTTCGATCCCGCGCGGTTGACAGTGGTGATCGGCGGGACGCCGGCGGATGGCGGACGGGCTGCGCCCACCGTGCCACGGCCGCCGGTCCGGCCTGCGCCGCCGCCCCAGCAGCCGGAATCGGCCCCGCCGGCGAATGGGCCGCTGCCGGTTCCAAGCGTCACATCACCGCCAAAACCGGCCGATAAGCCGGTTGCAGGCCCGGTCACAGCGCCGCAAGGCGCCAAAAAGCCGTAAAAGCGGTTCGCAAGACCTGTTAATGGTTCGATGGCTGGGAGGCGGTCTCCGAAACCCCTCTGTTAGAGTGACGCCATGGCCCCATCCGCTGCTTTCTTCGTCAATCTCGAACTCGCTTTGTCCGGCAAGGGCGCGGTACCGCGATCTGCCTATGACCAGGCCCTGGCGAAAAGCGCCGCCGCGCTGGACTGGCTGCGCCAGCAGAAGGCGAGCAAGGGGCTCGAGCTGCTGGGCATTCCCTCCGCGACCTCAGATCTTCGGGCTGCTGCCAAGCAGGCGGCGGCCCTCAAGGGCTTTTCGACCGTGGCGGTGCTGGGGATCGGCGGCTCAAGCCTGGGCGGACAGGCGCTCACCGCGCTGCGCAAGGTCAGCAAGCCTTATGTCGAATTCCACGACAATCCCGATCCCTTCTCCTGGGCGAAAGCCTTGCGGCGCTTCGACCTGCGCAAGACCCATTTCATCGCCATCTCCAAATCGGGCGGCACCGCCGAGACCCTCATGCAGGTGCTGACGGCGGCGGACGCGCTGGAGAAGCTGGGCGTCAAATCGCTGAAGAAGCATTTCACCATCATCACCGAGCCGCATCAGAGCGCGTTGGCGGATTTCGCCGACTCCATCGGCGCGGTGAAGCTGGATCATCCCACCGGTGTGGGCGGCCGTTATTCGGTGCTGACCATGGTAGGAGCCCTGCCGGCTCTGGCGATGGGACTGAATTTCAAGCAGCTGCGCGCCGGAGCGCAAGCTGCGCTGGAGCAGGTGTTGAACGCGGCCGCGCCTGCCGATGCGCCGGCGGCTTGCGGCGCGGCGCTGCACTATGCGCTGAGCCAGCAAGGCAAGCTCGCCACCACCATTCTGTGGCCCTATGCCGATGACCTGGCGGTGTTCGGCGGCTGGTGGCGGCAGCTTTGGGCTGAAAGCCTGGGCAAGGACGGACAGGGCTCGACCCCGGTGTCGGTGCTGGGGCCGGTCGACCAGCACAGCCAGTTGCAACTGTTCCGCGACGGACCGGGCAACGCGCTGTTCACGCTCATGACGGTAGACACCAAGGGCAAGGGACTGGCGGCGCCGCGCGCGCGCGCTAATGCGCTGGGGCTGAAATACCTCGCGGGGCGGAAGATGGGCGATTTGGTGGATGCGGAAGCCCGCGCCACCGCCCAGACCCTGTTCAAGAACGGCCGTCCGGTGCGCCAGATCCATCTCGCCAAGGTCGACGAATTCCATATGGGCGCACTGATGATGCACTTCATGCTGGAGACCATCATCATGGGCAAGCTGATGGGCGTGGACCCGTTCGACCAACCCGGCGTGGAAGAGGGCAAGATTCTCGCGCGGCAATACCTGGCCGAAAAATAATGACGATACGCCGTCTCTCCGAGGGCACCGTCAACCGCATCGCCGCCGGCGAAGTCGTCGAGCGGCCCGCTGCCGCCATCAAGGAACTGGTGGAGAATGCAATGGATGCGGGCGCCACCCGCATCGACATCGCCGCCACCAATGGCGGCGCCGATCTGCTGCTGGTGGAAGATGACGGCATCGGCATGTCGGCGGATGACTTGCGGCTGGCGATCGAGCGCCATGCCACTTCCAAGCTGCCGGTCGCGGATGGCGAAGACGATCTCTCCCATATCGTCACCATGGGTTTCCGGGGTGAGGCGCTGCCTTCCATCGGCGCGGTGGCACGGCTCACGCTTGCCAGCCGCACCGGCGATGGCGAAGCGGCGGAAATCAGGGTGCATGGCGGGCGGATCGAGGGGCCGCGCCCGGCAGCGTTCCGCGCCTCCGGCCAGCACGGCACCCGCGCCGAAGTGCGCGAGCTGTTCTATGCCACTCCGGCCCGGCTCAAATTCCTCAAGTCGGTGCGTTCGGAAGAGCTGGCGATCACCGACATGGTGAAACGCCTGGCGATGGCCCGGCCCGATATCGGTTTCACCTTGACCCTGGACGGGCGCAAGAACCTGGATCTTCCTGCCGAGCCGGACCTGATGGACGGGCGCCTGCCGCGCCTGGCCAAGATCATGGGGCGCGACTTCGGCGACAATGCAGTGGGCGTGGAGGCGGACCGCGAAGGCGTAGCGCTGTCGGGTTATGCCGGTCTTCCCACCTACAACCGCGCCAATGCCGCCATGCAGTTCCTGTTCGTCAATGGCAGGCCGGTGCGCGACAAGCTGCTGGTGGGTGCGGTGCGCGGCGCTTATGCCGATTTCCTGGCGCGCGACCGCCATCCGGCGCTGGCGCTGTTTGTCGATTGCGATCCGTCCTTCGTGGACGTGAATGTCCATCCCGCCAAGACCGAGGTGCGCTTCCGCGATCCCGGTCTGGTGCGCGGGCTGATCGTAGGCGCCTTGAAGCGGGCGCTGGGCGAGGCCGGGCATCGCGCTTCCACTACTGTGGCTGGTTCTGCGCTGGCTGCACTTCAGCGCCAAGCGCCGCAGGGCTATCAGGCGTCTTATCCATCCGTCGCCGGCCATGCCCTGGCGTTGCGTGAGCCGGCGCCGCGCATGTTCGAAACCCCCATGTCGGCAAGGGTGGAGGAAGCGCCCCTTCAGGCGGTGCCGGATGCGCCGCAATATCAGCTCGGCGTGGCGCGGGCGCAGTTGCACGAAACTTATGTCGTGGCGCAGACCGCGGACGGCATTGTGATCGTCGACCAGCATGCCGCGCATGAGCGGCTGGTCTATGAGCGGATGAAGAAGGCGCTGGCCGATGGCGGCATCGCGCGCCAGCCGCTGTTGATTCCGGAAGTGGTGGAGCTGGACCCGTCGGAAGTGGCGCGGGTTTCCGCGCGCGCCGCCGAACTGGCCGAGCTGGGCCTGGTGATCGAGGAATTCGGGCTTGACGCCTTGGTGGTGCGCGAAGTCCCCGCCATGTTGGGCAAGCTGGATGTGAAGGGCCTGATGCGCGACCTGGCGGATGAGATCGCCGAGACCGGCAATGCGTTATCGTTGAAAGAGCGGCTGGAGGAAGTCTCCGGCACTCTGGCCTGTCACATGAGCGTTCGGGCAGGGCGCAGGCTCAATGCGGATGAGATGAACGCCCTGCTGCGGGAAATGGAATCCACGCCCCATTCCGGCCAGTGCAATCACGGCCGGCCGACTTACTTCGAACTGAAACTCGCGGATATCGAGAAGCTGTTCGGGCGTCGCTAGACGTCGCGGGAAATCATCGGAAAACTGATCGCCACCTGTTGGCTATCGTCCGTATATCCCTCATCAGCTTCGTTGTGTGGGGTGGCAGGTGAAGACCAAGCGCGCAGTCTGCTGTCTTTCGTCAGAATTGCGCGCAAAGCATCAGACTGCTGTTTTTGCATATGCACGACTTCCTTGACCTTGGTCCATCCTGTCGAAATTTCCCGTACAGCATTACCGTCTCTGAGCGCGGCTTGCATGGCTTCGTCCACCGCAATTGAACTGGTCACTTTTCCTCCCCTATCAGGAGACGCATCCGCGCATCTCTCTATATCGTATCCTTTTACCCTCCCCTTGAGGGAGGGTCGAAATTTGCACTCGCAAATTTCGGGGAGGGGTCATGCTGAGATATCAGAGCGGCCACCCCTCCCCGAAAAATTCTCGCTGAACGCTCGAATTTTTCGACCCTCCCTCAAGGGGAGGGTTGGTCGAGTATCAAAAATCGCACCCGCGTTTCGCCATAGTCACGTTCATCGAGCAGGGTAAAGCCGGGTACATCGAAAGCCTCTGACGCATTGGTCTCTGCAACGATCAGTGCCTTCTCCTTCAGCCAGCCGCCGTCTTTCAAACTCTGCAGCGCCTTGGGGATCAATTCCTGGCGATAGGGCGGATCGAGAAACACCAGGTCGAACGGCCCGCCCGCGCTGGGACCCAGTGGTCCCAGGTCGGTGGCGTCGCGCCTCCAGATGCGGGTGGCGCCGGTGAGGTTCAGCGCCTCGACATTCTGGCGCTGGATGGCGCGGCTTTCCGCGCTGTCATCCACCAGCAGGCACCAGCGCGCACCATGGCTGAGCGCCTCGATCCCCAGCGCGCCGGTGCCGGCAAACAGGTCCAGTACCGCGGCACCTTCCAGCGCAAAACCGATGCCGAAATCCTTGTGCCGCAGCATGTTGAAAATCGCCTGGCGGGTGCGGTCGGAGGTGGGGCGAACGCGGTTGTCGTCCGGTGCGACAAGCCGCCTTCCGCCATAAATGCCGCCTGTAATCCTCATAAACCCTCATCCAAACGCGGGTAACCGCCTGACCAAACTGGCGAATAGCATGGCGGCGCGCTATAGGGCAGGTCATGAAACGAGTGTTTTTGTTGCTGGCAGTGTTGCTGACCGCGGTTCCTGCCTTTGCCCAGGACGGCGGTCCCAAGGTTCATGCCCGTCTGGTGGCGGAAGATAAAGCCGTCGCGCCCGGCGGCACGGTGACGGTGGCGCTGGAAGAGAAGATCGCAGCCGGCTGGCACACCTATTGGAAGAATCCGGGCGATGCCGGGGCGCCCACCGCGATTCAGTGGACCTTGCCGCCGGGCTGGAAAGCGGGAGCGATCCAGTGGCCGCGTCCCAAGCGCCTGCCGGTCGGGCCCTTGATGGATTATGGCTATGAGGGCACGCCCTGGCTGTTGAGCGCATTGACCGCGCCCGCCGATGCGACGGGCACGGTGACGATCAAGGCGGCGGTGAGCTGGCTGGTCTGCGAGAAGATCTGCATTCCCGAAGATACCACCTTGACCCTGACCTTGGCGGTCGGACAGCAGCAAGCCGATCCGGCGGTGGCAAAAGACTTCGCTGCGGCGCGTGCATTGTTGCCGGTGGCCTCGCCGTGGAAGATCAATTATGCGTTGGGACCAGACGTGTGCACCTTCGCCACGCCGGTCACGGGCGAGAAACAAAGCTTTCCATGTCTTGATCTATATATTGCTGCACCGTCGCTTGCTGCAGCGCGTTCGAGCAGCATCGATTTTTTCCCCGCTAAAGCTGGCACAATCCGAAATGTCGCTCCGCAACTTGTCGGTTATGGCAAGGATGGCGTGGTGCTGAGGCTTACATCGGGCGCCAAAGCCAGCGGCGTGTTGGAAGGGCTGCTGGTGCTGACGTCATCCGACGGTTCGGTGCAGGCGCTGGAGGTGCAGGCACCTCCAGGTCCGGTCCCGCCGGCCCAGTTCGATGCCGCTGCCGGAAGCGGTGAGCTGACTTTGTGGCTGGCGGTTCTGTTCGCGTTCCTTGGCGGCATCATCCTCAATGTGATGCCCTGTGTGCTGCCCATCCTGGCGATGAAAGCCCTGTCCCTGGCCGGTCATGGCAGCGAAGGCCGCCGCGAGAGCTTCGCCTATGCCGGCGGGGCGGTGTTGTCTTTCGCCGCCCTGGGTCTGGCGATCCTGTTGTTGCGGGCCGGCGGTGACAGCATCGGCTGGGGCTTCCAGCTTCAGTCGCCTGTGGCAGTGGCCGGCTTTGCCCTGCTGGTTTTTGCCGTGGCCCTCAATCTCTCCGGCCTGTTTGAGATCGGCAGCATCACGGCGGGCGAGGGGCTGGCCAGCCGCGGCGGCATGGTGGGAGCCTTCTTCACCGGCGTGCTGGCGGTGGCGGTGGCCGCTCCCTGTACAGCGCCCTTCATGGCGGCGGCTTTGGGCTTTGCCCTGGCGCAAAGTGCAACCTCGGCGCTTCTGGTCTTTGTCGCACTGGGGATCGGTTTTGCGCTGCCCTTCCTGCTGCTGGGGCTATGGCCGCGGGCGCTCTCCCTCATTCCCAAGCCCGGTGCCTGGATGCTGACCTTCAAGCAGTTCCTGGCTTTCCCGATGTATGGCGCCGCCGCCTGGCTGGTGTGGGTGCTGACTCAGCAGGCCGGATCGCGCGGCCTGGCTCTGGTGCTGGGCGCAGGCATCGCACTCGCTCTGGCCGCCTGGCTGTGGAGCGTGACGCGCAATCTCTCCGCCCGTGGACGCGGCATCGGGGCGGTGCTGGCGCTGCTGATCCTGGCCATCGGCCTTTACGGCGTCAGCCTGCTGGGCGGGGCGACGGCTGCACCCACCGCGCAGAGCAGCAAGCTGGGCGAACCTTACACCGCCACCAAACTCGCAAGTCTGCGCGCCGCCAACCGGCCGGTGTTCGTGGATGCGACCGCCGCCTGGTGCATCACCTGCCTGGTCAATGAGGATGCGGTCTTGTCGCGCGCCACTGTCAAAAGTGCGTTCGCGGCCAAGAATGTCGCCTATCTGGTGGCCGACTGGACCAACCAGAACCCGGAAATCACCGCCCTGCTCAAAGAGAATGGCCGCTCCGGCGTGCCGCTCTATCTCTATTACGCCCCAGGCGCCAAAGCGCCCATCATCCTGCCGCAGATCCTCACGGAAAGCGTGGTGATGGGCACATTGGGCTCCTGAGACGGAACGCTAATGCACCGCCCCGGCGTGGCGCACGCGGCGTTTGGATTTGAGGCTTCCCAGTTCGCCTGCTTTGAAGCGGCGTTCCCATTCCAGGAATTCCTCGGTCGACAGGCGGTAGCGGCGGCAGGCATCGGGCATGGTGAGAATCCCTGCCTCCACCGCGGCGACCACTTCCGCCTTGCGGCGCGGGACCCAGCGGGTGACGTTAACGGGCGGCAGGTTCAAAGCGATCAGAACGCCACCATCCGGCAGTTCGATCCGGGTCGCTTGTTTGTTCGAAAAGTCTTTCATGGGCGGCTCCTTGGGTTGCCGCCCCCAGCGGCACAACCCTAAGGATTCGCGTTTTAACAGCCGGTCAAAACGGCAGCGCCGTTTTGATTCAATTGGTTTTCTTCGTCTCCGGCTTCTTTACCGTCTTTTCCGTTTGGGACTCTATCGTATTGCTGGGTGCAGGATCGCTTTCGCGGCCCGCCGGCGCACCGATAATGTGGTTGCCGCCCGAATAGGAAGGCGGATCGCTGGCCGGAAAACTGTCGGCCATCTGGGCGTCGATCTTCTCTTCCTTGTTCTTGGGTTCTTTGTCGGTGCTGTGATGCTCCGGCATTTTCTTGTGCGGCATATGATCTTCGCTATGGGCAGGCATGGCGGGGGCTCCTATGTCGTTGTGGTGGTGAAGAGGTGGGGAAACAGGCCAACCAGCCCGACTACGATCAGGTAGATCGCGATCAGGTAATTCAGCAGCCGCGGCAGAATCAGAATCAGGATTCCGAACAGCAACGCGACCAACGGCTGGATCAAGATGACGTCGACATGCATTGCGATGGTCCTTGGATCTTTGCGGGGTGATAACGCGCAAAGCGGGTTCCCGGGCGCAACGCAAAGTGTGCATGGGCGCCTCATGGCCGGGGATTTTTCCGGGAAAACCAGGGTTTGCGCCCGGCCCGGCGCCCATGTTAGTGGCCGCCAATGGCTTTCCGTTCCCTGTTTCAACGCGCGCCCCGGTCGGGGGGCCGCATTCTGGTCGCCTTTGCCAGCCAGACCGGCGCGGCTGAGCGGATCGCCTGGCTCAGCGCCAATGCGCTGACCGCCAATACCGCCAATCTGGTACGCGTCCTGCCCCTGGGCACGCTGAACCTGCCGGAAATCGCGGAAGCCGGGACCTTGCTGGTGGTGACCAGCACCTATGGGGCCGGCGAGGCGCCGGACACCGCCCGCGCCTTTGTCCGCAAACTGATGGCGCAGACGCCCGCCTTCAAGGGACTGAATTATGCCGTGCTGGCGCTGGGCGACAGGAAATATGACGCCACCTTTTGCGGCTTCGGCCGCGGCCTGGACCGCTGGCTGGCGTCCGGGAAAGCGCGGCGGCTATTCGATGTGGTCTGTGTCGATGGCGACGATGATCTCGCAGCCATGACCACTTGGAGCCAGCAGCTCAACAAACTGGGCGCCGCTACCTCCGCGGAAGCCTTGATGCCGGGACCGCCGCAAGGCTGGATTTTGGAAGAGCGGCGGCTGCTGAATGCCGGCAGCCCCGGCGGCGAGGCCTGGCATCTCGCCTTGCGTCCCAAGGACCCGGCGCAGCTCAACTGGACGGCGGGCGACATCGCGGAAATCTGGCCGCGCAACAGCGAAGCTTCGGTCGAGCAATTTCTGGAACGTCACCAACTCGATGGCGGCAAAAGCTTTCGCTGGCGCGGGCAATGGACCTTCCTGCGCGACATCATCGCCCATTCCCGTCTTCCCCAGCCGCATGAGGTCGAAGGCTTGGCGCTGGATTGGCTGGTGGAGCGGCTGGAAGCCTTTCCGCATCGCGAATATTCCATCGCTTCGCTGCCCGACTTATCGCTGCAAGATGGGGGCCGCATGGAGCTGCTGGTGCGCAAGGCCGTGAAGGACGACGGCAGCCTGGGCCTGGGCTCAGGCTGGCTGATACGCGATTGCCCGGTGGGTGGGGTGGTGAAGCTGCGTCTACGCCCCAATCCCAATTTTCATCCGCCGGCGCCGCACAAAAACGGTGAAGCGCCGCAGATCCTGATCGGGGCCGGTAGCGGCATGGCGGGGCTGCGGGCACATCTTCTTTATCGCCGGCAGAAAAACCTGCGCGACGCCTGGCTGTTGTTCGGCGAGCGGGCGCGTGCCAGCGACCTTTATTATGACGCCGATATAAACGCCTGGGAGGCGGACGGGACCCTGGTCCGCACCGATCTGGTCTTCTCGCGCGACGCGGTGCCCAAAAAATATGTCCAGCATCTGGTGGCGGAACATGGCACCGAAATCGAGCGCTGGGTCACGGAACGCGGCGCTTCCATCCTGGTATGTGGCGGGCTGGAGATGGCGGCGGGGGTGCAAGACGCGCTGACCGCGATTCTGGGTGAGGAAAAGCTCGACCAGATGACGGAGGACGGCCTCTACCGCCGCGATATCTATTGAGCGGCTGGGTGGCCTGAGCGTTCGATATCGGACAGTTGTACGCCTCCCTGTTCGTTCACGGACACCAAACGCATCTGTTATCTCTGTAAGCCATTGAAAAAGAAACATTAATACCCGGCACGTTCTTTGCGATGGAAAGCTAAAGTAGACCTCTTCTGCTTTGCCGGTCGTGGGGGGCATTTGGCCAGCCGCGGGATGTCGGAAGCGTAATCCGTTCGTGGATAGGGAGCACCATGCTTCGCAATTACTTCGTAACGGCGCTGCGCAACATCACCCGTCACAAGCTCTACAGCTTCATCAACATCGCCGGTCTGACCATCGCATTGACCTGCACCATCCTGATCGTCCTGTTTGTGCGAGACGAACTGTCCTGGGATCGATGGCTACCCGGGAGCGGAGGGCTTTACCGGCTGTCCACGACCCTCAACTATCCCAACCGAGATACACAACATTTCGCTATCACTTCGTTTCCGCTGCTTCCCGCGGTCAAAGACGCAATTCCGGAGATCGTAGGCGCAACCCATATTGTTCCTGAGGATGTCACCATCGGCGTCGGGCAAAACCAGTTTTATGAAACCGCCGATGCCGTCGATCCGAGCTTTTTCCAGGTAATTCGGCTTCCTTTCGCGGAGGGAAGTCCAGAGCAGGTTTTTGCGCAATCTGAATCTGTCGCGCTTTCCCAGAGCACCGCCAGGAAATATTTCGGACCGTCCGATCCTATCGGAAGGATAATAACCGTTTCCGGCACCGTTTGCCCCGCGCCTAGGAGTGGATGCCAGACCTATGTGCGCCCCTTGACCGTCAGGGGAGTCTTTCTCGATCCGCCTCACAACTCTCAGCTCGACGTCAAAATATTGTTCCCAACGACATCTGCCGCCGATGAAATGACGGAACGAGCAAAGGGGAACTGGCTTTTCTTGTCCGGATTCAGTTACGTCTTGCTCGCCCCGGGATCCAACGCAAATGAAGTTGCCGGCAAGATTAATCGTGTCATAGACCGCTCGTTTGATGTCCGCAAGATCGCCGGACTCAACATGCGTGCAAGCGACTTCGAGCGGGTGCGGTTGACGCAATTCTGGGATGTGCATTTGTCGACAGAGAAATTCTCTTTCGATATGCGGCCGGCAGGTCATGCGGACACGGTGTACGGCATTGCCGCGATGGCGGGCCTTATTCTCCTGATCGCCTCGTTCAATTACACCAACCTGGCCGTCGCCCAAGCGGTTTTGCGCGCAAAGGAAATTGCCCTTCGTAAATGCGTAGGGGCGCGGCGATGGCAGATAGCGCTGCAATTCCTAGGCGAGTCGGTGACTTTGGCAGGCATTTCGCTCATCTTGGCACTTTCAATTGTCGAGACGATCCTTCCTTCCTACAGCCGCCTTTTGGCCAGGCCTCTCGAATTCCGCTATCTGGAAGATTGGCGGCTGTTGTTGATGCTCGCCGCTTTGACGGTTCTGCTCGGGCTTTTGAGCGGTGCCTATCCCGCCTTCATCCTGTCGCGGATCAAGCCGGCTGTCTGCCTGCGGTCCAACAAATTCCAGGGCGACAAAGCGAGTTCCTTCCGGACCGGACTGCTTGCGCTGCAGTTCGCCGTATCCATCGGGCTGGGCACGGTGACTATCGCGATCTTTTCACAAAACGAATACGAGAGAAAACTCGACCTCGGTTTCCATCATGACAATGTGCTGGTGGTCGATAGCGGATCCGGCCTGCCCGCCAACAGCCGAAGCAGCTTTGCGGAAACCCTCGCTTCCCTCCCGGCCGTGGAAAAAGTGGCGATTTCAACGACCGGTCCCTTCGCGAACGCCGTCATAGCCAACACGCACGTGCACGTTCCGGGTAGCGCTCAGGATTTCGTCGTCATCCCCATGACCGCTAGCCCCGAATATCCGCAACTCTATCAGATGCGGTTGCTGGCTGGCAGATTCTTGTCGCCACGCTACGCATCCGACCGTTTTTCGGGCTCAGGCAACGGTATCAATAATGGCCGCAATATCGTTATCAATGAGACCGCAGCTCGGTATTTCGGGTTCGGCTTGGATCAGGCGGTCGGAAAATCCATAGTCCTGGCCGACAGCTCGCGCGTTACTATTGTGGGGGTCCTTGGTAACGCCCAAGTAGAGGGCGCCTCCAGGGCTGTAGCGCCCACGATCTATTTCAACAGTCCGGAGACGGGCAGCGCGATCTCGATCAAGATACATCGTGGTCAAGCGCTGGAAGCGGTTAAAAGCATCGCCAAAACTTGGAAGGCGTTCGCGCCGCAATCGGCAATTCAGATGCGGTTCCTGAACCAGGATTTCCAGGCTCTGTTCGATGATCTTGAGCGCAGAGGCTTGATATTCGGTATTTTTTCGCTGGTGGCGATCCTGATTGCCTGTCTGGGTCTTTTTGGAATAGCCGCATTCTCGGTCGAGCGCCGGACCAAGGAGGTCGGTGTGCGAAAAATATTTGGCGCGGAGGCCGTGGACATAATGTATCTGTTGATGGGGCAGTTCTCTGCCCCCCTCGTTTTTGCCAGCCTGATCGCATGGCCGGCAACCTACGTTTATTTGCGTCAATGGCTCGAGCAGTATCCCAACAAAATCTCGCTTAACCCATTATACTTTCTTAGCGCTTCATTGATCGCGTTGCTGATTTCCGCGGGAACGGTCTTTTTCCATGCCAGGCACGCATCAAAAGCCAGTCCTATCCACGCGCTGCGCTATGAATAAGTGAGTCTTGCGCGTCCTCAAAAATTGAAGGGAGAGGCATGCTCAGAACTTTCACGATAGCGGTGGCCATATTTACAGCAATAGCTGGCGCGCTCCCGTCAGGCGCAATGGCGGTGCCAATAACTGCCCGGCAGAAGCTCGCGATTGACGAAAGCCTGCATGAGTGGCTGGCTCAGACGGGTGCGCCTTCCGTTTCCATCGCGGTGGTAAGCGACGGCCAGATTGCCTATGCCAAGGCGTACGGAAACGCGCGGCTTCACCCGGCCATCCGCGCCACACCGAATACACGCTATGTGCTCTACAGTGCGACAAAGCAGTTCACCGCTGCCGCGATTTTACTGCTTCAGCAACAAGGCAAGCTCCGGTTAGACGACAAGATTTCGAGTTATTTCCCCGGCCTCACCGGCGCTGATCAGATCACTATTCGTCAGCTTTTGAGCCATACCGCGGGCTATAACGAAATGTGGCCCGAAGATTTCGTGACGATCCAGAAATCAAAGCCCACGAGCTTGGTCGACATAGCCAAAGAATGGGGCAAGCAGCCGCTGGATTTCGTGCCCGGCAGCAAATGGGTCTATTCAAATACCAACTTCATTATCGCTGCTGCAATCGCAGAAAAGGTGTCGGACGAATCGCTTTTGGCGCTTTGGCAAAAAGGCATTTTTCAGCCATTGCATATGGACAGCGCCATCGACTCCGACGGTCCGCCATTGAGCGGGAAAGATGCGGCGGGTTATACGCAATACGCCGGTGGTCGGTCGCGGCTTGCCGCCAATCCGGGCGCGGGATGGAAATCTGCGGCCGGTGGCCTTGCCATGACGGCAAGCGACCTCGCCAAATGGGACATCAGTCTGATGAACCGTTCCCTTCTCGATCAGCAATCCTACGATGCATTCTACAAGTCGGTGAAACTGAACGATGGTAGGGATAGCAATTATAGCCTTGGGCTCGGCGTTTTCGACGGGCATCAGCATTCTGACCTGGGGCATGGTCGTTTCACTCTCGAGCACGGGGGAGGGGGCCCGGGATATGTTTCAGAGAGCAGAGTCTGGCCCAACAACAAGTTCGCCATCGTTGCACTCACCAACAGCGACTGGACAAACCGCGACGACCCGGTCGATCGCGTGGCCTATCTGCTGTTACCGCCCGAAGAAGATGAGAAGAGAGCTAGGAAGATAGTTGAGGAGTTCCGAGCGGGAAAAATCGATCGATCTTTGTTCACGGATGACGCGAATTTCTATTTAAATCCGGAAGTTCTGGCCGAGCAGAAAGCCGGTCTAGCCAAGATGGGACCAATTCGCGCGTTTGACCTGCAGAGTGAGATCCTGCGCAAGGATCGACAAAGAAAACTTTGGAGAATCGTCGCCGCCCACGGTGTCTTGAATGCCGTCGAGTTCGATCTTCCGGATGGAAAAATACAAGAATTCATGGTCTCCAAGATTCAGTAGCGGAAATGCGAAGAAGCGGGGCGGGCGGGGCCTCTTTTTTGGCGAAATATATTATGCCGCTTCGTCTTTTTGGGATTGCGACGCGCTTTGGGTCAGATGATGCAGCATTAGCGCCGCAGCCTTATCGGCATAACCGGCTTCCAGTGCCGCCAGGATTTCCAGGTGATCGTCGATCGCGCTGTGGACCTGTTCCATGGGATAGTCCAATTGCCCGATCAGGAACTGGCGCAACTGGTTCTGGCGCTGCACCGCGCGCAGCATGGTGCGATTGCCGGACGAGCGCGCCAGTTGCTCGTGGAAATCCGCATTCACGGCATGAAAATCGGCGCCGTCGCCGGAGCGCCAGGGCTTTTTGCGCAGCTTCTGATGTTCGTTGCGGGCTTTTTCCGCCCAGGCGCGGTCCAGCTTGAATCCCGGTTGCAGCAGGATCTGTGGCTCCAGGGCGCGGCGGAAGGCATAGCTTTCATTGAGGATGCGGGCGGTGTCGCCCACAAAGGCCCAGCCATTGCCGGGCTTGCGTTCGACCAGTCCCAGTTCGGCCAAGTGACGCAGCACCTCCAGCACCGTCGCCAGCCTCGCATGAAAGCGGCGCACGATTTCCTGCTGGGTGACCTGTTCCTTGAGCTTTCCGGCGCCGCGCGCCTGCGCCAGGGCATCGAACAGTTTCTGCTCTTCGTTATCCTTTGTGCCGCCCGCTTCCTCGCTTGCGGCCGCCGGGATTTTTGCCAGCACAAAGCCGCGCGCCGGGCGCGCGATGACGATGCCGTCGGCGGCGAGAAGCTGAAGCGCGCCACGCACCGGTGTGCGCGAGACGCCGAAGGTGCGGCAGATATCCAGCTCGACCAGGCGGTGACCGGGCTTGGCGTCTTCTTCCTTCAACTGCCTGAGAATCCGGCCTGCCAGTTCCTGCTGCAGGCGGCTGGATTTGGGAGGATTGGGTTTTTTGGCTGCCATGCCGCAAGATTGATCTTTCGCGGCAATAATACAATCGCCGACCCGGCATGAAAAAAGAGCCCGGTTGCCCGGGCTCCTCTTCACGCACTAATCAGCGCTGCTTGTTCTGGTCGCTGCCCTGCTGGCCTGAGCGGCCGCCCTGATTGTCCTGGTCCGCATTCTGTTTGCCCGACTGGCCCTGCTGGCCGCCCTGGCCTTGCTGACCGCCCTGGCGCTGCTGCTGGCCGGCCTGCTGTCCGCTTTGCGGCTGGTTCTGGTGCTTCTGTTGCTGATTCTTGTCGCCAGACTGGTTGTTCTGGTTGGTCATAAATTATCTCCGTGGATGGGTGATCCCCCGCCCATAGAGTGAACCCTTTGCGCTCCCCCGCGTTCCTGCGGAACCTGCGGGTTCCCAAGGTTTCTCCGTGCCATTTCCGTCATTTGCACAAGGCTTTGGCGCGCCCAATTTCGCGGCTGCAATATCTCCAGCTCGAATTGATCCCCGAGGAACTCGCTTCTAGGATTGGTGCCAAATAAAACAGAATCAGGCCGGGGAATATTCATGCAGCATCCTTCATGCGGATTAAGCCGCCGTCGTTTGCTGGCGTCGGTCGCGGCGCTGCCCATTCTGGCCGGCACGGCCGATGGCCGTAATCTGTCCGGCACCGTCCCTTGGTCGCCCTTTGCCGGTGAGCCGCCTCGGCCGGTGAATCCGCTGGGCTGGTATTTCTTCACCCCCGGCGAAGCCGCCACGGTGGAAGCCATCGCCGATCGGTTTATCCCCGCCGATCATCTGTCGCCCGGCGGCAAGGATTGCGGCTGTGCTGTGTTCATCGACCGCCAGCTTGCCGGTGCTTTCGGCCAAGCCAGCCGTCTCTACACCAAGGCCCCCTTCATGCCCGGACTGAAGACCCAGGGCTATCAGGGCGACCTGACGCCGGCTGGGCGTTATCGCCTCGGCTTGCGGGCGCTGAACGACTACACCAACACCACCTACAAAAAGGATTTCCGCGCCCTGACGCCGGAGCAACAGGACACGGTGCTGGCCGGCCTGGACAGCGGCACCATCAAGCTCACGCTCAAGTCCGGGTTCAGCACCAAGGAATTTTTCGAACTGGTGCTGCAGAACACCATGGAGGGCTTCTTTGCCGATCCGCTCTATGGCGGCAACAAGAACATGGCGAGCTGGAAGATGATCGGCTTTCCCGGGGCGCGCTACGACTATCGCGACCATATCGAAAAGCACAACCAGCCTTATCCGAAAGGGCCTGTCTCCATTTACGGGATGGGGGGCTGACATGGCGCGCATGCTTCCCAAGAAGGACGCGGTGATCATCGGCCTGGGCTGGACCGGCTCTATCCTGGCGCAGCAATTGACCGATGCCGGGCTGAATGTGGTGGCCATCGAGCGCGGGCCGTGGCGCGACACCTCCACCGATTTCAACATCGCCTATATGCAGGACGAACTGCGCTACGCCATCCGCAAGGACCTGTTCCTCAAGCCCAGCGTCGAAGCCATGACCATGCGCAACAGCCTCAGCCAGACGGCGTTGCCGATGCGCGACTATGGCTCCTTCCTGCCGGGCGATGGCGTGGGCGGTGCGGGTGTGCACTGGAACGGCCATACCTGGCGGTTCTGGGAGAGCGATTTCCAGATCAAGACCCATCTCACCCAGCGCTATGGCGCCGCCAAGATCAAGAACCTGCAATTGCAGGACTGGGGCGTGACCTGGAACGAGATCGAGCCCAGTTTCGATACCTTCGAATATCTCTGCGGCATTTCCGGCAAGGCGGGCAATCTCAAGGGCCAGATCCAGCCGGGCGGCAATCCCTTCGAAAGCCCGCGCGGCCGCGATTATCCCAATCCGCCGATGAAGATGCCTTATGCCTCGACCCTGTTCGCCGAGAAGATGAAGGAGCTGGGCTACCACCCGTTCCCGTTGCCATCGGCCAACATGTCGCAAGCCTATGTCAATCCACTGGGCGTGCGGATGGGGCAGTGCAGTTATTGCGGCTTCTGCGAGCGGTTTGCCTGCGGCAACTATTCCAAGGCCAGCGCCCAGACCACCATCCTGCCGGTGTTGATGCGCAAGCCCAACTTTGAACTCCGCACCGAATGCGAAGTGCTGAAGGTCAACCTCACGCCCGACGGCAAACACGCCAAAAGCGTCACCTATATCGACGCCCATGGCGTGGAGTACGAACAGCCCGGCGACATCGTTGTGATCTGCGCCTATGCGCTGATGAATGTGCGCATGATGCTGCTGTCCAGGATCGGCACCCAGTATGACCCGGTGACCGGTCAGGGCACGGTGGGACGCAATTATTGCTACCAGACCAGCGCCGGCGCCCGTCTGTTCTTTGAAGGCAAGCACTTCAATCCCTTCATCGGCGCCGGTTCCCTGGGCCAGACCGTCGACGATTTCAACGGCGATGCCTTCGACCATTCCAAGCTGAACTTCGTGGGCGGCGGCGGCATCAGCTGCTCCGTCACCAACGGCAGGCCCATCTCCAACCGGCCGGTCCTGCCGGGTACGCCCCGCTGGGGCGCCAAATGGAAACAGGCGACGGCGGAAGGCTACAACAACTCCATGGGCTTCGGCTGCGAAGGGTCTTCCTATCCGGTGCGCGAGAATTATCTCGACCTGGATCCCACCTACAAGGACCGTCACGGCCGGCCCTTGCTGCGCATCACTTTCGACTTCCCCGACAATGACATCGCCATGTCGAACTACATGTCGGATCAGCTGGAGAAGATGACCAAGCCTTTCAATGCCAAATTCGCCGGCGTCTCGCGGCTCAAGAAGGGCTGGGATTCGGTGCCGTACCAGACCACCCACAACACCGGCGGCGCCATCATGGGCAGCAATCCCAAGACCAGCGCGGTGAACAAATATCTGCAGAGCTGGGATGTGCCCAATGTGTTCGTGATCGGCGCATCCGCCTTTGCCCATAATGCCGGCATGAATCCCACCGGTACGGTGGGCGCGCTGGCTTTCTGGGCGGCGCAGGCCATCACCGGCCAGTACATCAAGAATCCCGGTGCGCTGGTGCACGCATGAGGCGCTTCCTGTTGGCTGCGGCCTTGGCGGTTCTGTCGATGCCGGCCTGGGCGGCCGGTACCGATGCGGGCAAATATCAGGTGGTGCTGGGCGATTGCGAAGGCTGTCACGGCAAGAACCTGGCCGGCGGCGTGGTGCTGCAGACGCCGTTCGGCAAAATGGTGGCGCCCAACATCACGCCGGACAAGGACACCGGCATCGGGAATTATTCCGCCGGTGATTTCAAGCTGGCGATGACGCGCGGGCTGGCGCCTGGCGGACGCCCGCTCTATCCGGCCATGCCTTATCCCTATTACGCGCATATGAGCGACGCTGAGATCACGGCGCTGTGGGATTATATGCGCACGGTCAAGCCGGTGAAGAACAGCGTGCATGTCAATCAGCTGCGCTTTCCCTACAATATGCGCGTCCTGATGCGGGGCTGGAATTTGCTGTTCTTCCGCCCGGCGCCGATCGCCGAGACCGGCCCCAGCGCGGAATGGAATCGGGGTGCCTATCTGGTGAACGGGCCGGCCCATTGCGGCGCCTGTCATTCGCCCAAGAATGCTTTCGGCGCCGACAAGGGGCCTCTTACCGGTGCGGTGCTGCAGGGCTGGTTCGCTTCCGACCTCACCAGTGACCGCAATGCGGGCCTGGGCGGCTGGAGCATCGCCGACATTGTCGACTATCTGAAAACTGGCCGGAACGCGCATTCGCTGGCTTCCGGTCCCATGGCGGAGGCGGTGGAAAATTCCACCTCACGCATGACGGATGCCGACCTCAAGGCGATCGCGGTTTATCTCAAGGATCTGCCGCCCAGCCGTGGCAATGGCGGACCCGCCACCGGCATGGAGGCGCAGGTCAAGGCCGGTGCTGTCGCTTATGACATCACCTGCGCTGCCTGCCACGGCCGCGACGGCAAGGGCAGTGCCTTGTTTCCGCCGCTGGCCGGCAACGCCGCCGTGCGCCAGGTGCGGCCCGACAGTATCGTGCGCATGGTGCTGGCGGGGGGCAGGGCGGCCGCCACACCAGGCGCGCCCACCGGTCCCGGCATGCCCAGTTTCGGCTGGCGTCTGACGGACGATCAGGTGTCCAACATCCTCACCTATGTCCGCAACAATTGGGGCAACCAGGCGCCGGCGATCTCGCCCGAGACGGTGGGCCGCATCCGTTCAGCGCTGCATGCCGGGAGTTAGCATTTCCCGATAGGCCGCTTCGAGACCGCGCGCCAGGCGCGAGGTGTCGAACAGCGGCGCGGTGGCGCGGTTGGCCGCCAGCCGTTCGCGCAGAGCCCTCAGCCGTGCGGGATCGCGCGCCAGCGCCAGCGCCAGGGCTTCATAGTCTTCCGCCGTTTCCGCGACCAATTCCGGCAGGCCGACAGCGCTGAGCAGGCTTGCCGCCACGCGCCCGGCAAAAGCGGTGCCGCGCAAGGTGAGTACCGGCAGGCCCGCCCACAGAGCATCACAGGCCGTGGCATGGGCATTGTAGGGCAGGGTATCCAGGAACAGGTCGGCCAATTGGTGGCGGGCAATATGCACATCCAACGGCGCAGGCTTGGCAAAGACCAGCCGTGCGGGATCGATGCCGGCGTCCCGCGCCGCCTGCCGCAGATTGGCTTCGCATTTCTCGCCCGCCTGCTTGAGCCAGAGCACGCTGCCCGGCACCGCCGCCAGCAGCCGCATCCAGATGGCGAAGATGGGGTGGGTGAGCTTCCAATTGTTGTTGAAGCAGCAGAAGACGAACGCGTGGTCGGGCAACCCCGCCTGCTGCCGCGTGGGCGCCTTGCCCGGCACGTTCGTGGTGTCGCAGGGAAAAAAACTGTTCGGAAGATAAGCGAGCTTTTCGCTAAAGGCGCCCGCGTCCGGCGCGACGATGCGGTCGGCAATCAGATAATCGATGAAAGGCGCCGCGGTGGTGCCGGCATAGCCCAGCCAGGTCGCCTGCACCGGCGCGGGGCGATGACTCAGCAGCTCGAAATGATCGCCCTGGGTGTGACCGTTCAAGTCCACCAGCAGGTCCACCTCCAGCGCGCGCAACTGCTGGGCGATAGCTAGCGACGGTTGCTGATGGGCATCGATGAAGCGGTCGAAGGCGGCGACCAGGCGGCGGCGCTGGGCACTCCCGTCGTCAGCATTGGTGCCGATGCCGATCACCTCGAAGGCGCCGCGGTCGTGACACTCGATCAACTGCACGATCTGCGTCGCTACGGGATGATGGCCGACGTCTGAGGAGATATAGGCCAGCCGGATCTTGCCGTGGCTGTAGGGAACGGTCGCCAGCGGCGGCGGAAGTTGCGGAAAACGCCTGCCGATCACATTGGCGGCGCATTGCCGTTGCAGCTTCTCGTCATCGCTGTAACCCAGCAGAACCCAGGGCGGAATGGGCTCGCCGGCGGCGATGCGGTTTTCCATCTGGGCGCCGATCTCTGCCGTTCTTTTCCAGTCGCAGAGACTGAGCGCCGCCATGGCGGCGCCGCCAAAGGCCGGCGCGGAGCCCGGCGCCTCCAGCGCGCGGTCGAAGGAGGCGAGCGCTTCCTCGTGCCGCTTGAGCTGCTGCAGAGCCTCGCCGCGGTTGTTGAGAGCGTCGGCATAATCCGGGCGGATGGCCAGGGCCTGGTCGTAAGCCGCGAGCGCTTCCTCATAGCGCATCAGCCCCTGCAGGGCGTTGCCGCGGTTGCTGAGAAACTCAGCATCCCCCCGACGCAAGGCGAGCGCCCGGTCGAAACAGGACAACGCATCGGCAAAACGTTTGAGGTCCAACAGCGCGCTGCCGCGATTGTTGAAGGCGGTGGCGAATTTCGGCGCCAGCCGGAGCGCCCGGTCGTAGGCGGCGAGGGCTTCCGCTGGACGCCCGAGGTCCTGCAGCACACTGCCGCGATTGTTCAGTGCCTCCACATAGTCCGGCGCCGATATCAGCGCGCGGTCGAAAGCGGCAAGCGCCTCGTCATGGCGGCCCAGCGCCTGCAGCACGGTACCGCGATTGTTCTCGGCTTGCGGCCAGCCTGGTTTCGACGACAGCGCATGCTGGTATCCGGATAAGGCTTCTTCCATGCGGCCCAGCAGCTTGAGCACATTGGCGCGATTGAGCTGCGCTTCCGCGTCGCCCGGCTGCATTTCCAGCGCCAGGTCGATGTCGCGCAACGCGTCTTCCAACTGCCCGGCCTGCGCCCGTGTCACGCCCAGGAAGTGGCGCGCGGCAAAGTCGCGCGGATCATCCGCCAGCAGCTCCAGATAAAGCTGCTCCGCGTCCCGCCACCGCCCGTTGCGCTGCAGCGCGATAGCCTGATCCTGTAGGGCTTTTCTATTCATGTTTGCCGCACCCGCTTGCAGCATGGTATCCCTTCGGCAAACCGCAAAAGCAATGGGGACGATTATGGAAGGCAACCGCCGCGACGCTCTGGTTCTGATGGGCACCGCCGCGCTGGCCGGCGCCGCTTCGCCGGCCCTGGCGGCCGCCACGCCGGTGATCGAGTGGAACATGCACATGTTCAGCTCCAACACCGCCAAATTTCCGTTCCATCCCAATGCCGTCTACAAACCCGATGCCACCAAGCTGCCGGCCGATCCTTTGCCGCCCTATGAGGCGCATCTTAAAGAGTTCGGCATCGACAAGGCGATGTTCGTGCAGCCGGAGCCTTACGGCGACGATCACACCCTGGTGATCGACTGCCTCAGGCGCACTTCGCCGGACAAGTTCAAGGCCACCAGCCTGTTCTATCCCAAGAATCCGGAATCGCCGAAAAAGCTGACCGCGCTGGTGAAAAGCCAGCCGCGCATCGTTTCCACCCGTTTCCATGCCCATCGCGGCAAGGAGATGTATCTGGATTCCTTCGCTGCCGACTATGTGCGGGCGTTGTGGAAATCGGCGGTGGATTCCAACCTGATCATCGAGCTGCATATCGGCCCCAATTATGCGCTGCAGGCGGCGGATGCGATCAAGGCCTTCCCGGGCTGCAAGGTGCTGATCGACCATATGGGCGAACCCAAGCTGGGCAATCCCTACGAATATGCCAACATGCTGGAACTGGCCAAGCTGCCCAATGTCTATATGAAGCTGTCGGGCCTGGATTATATCGCCACCGACGCACCCAACTTTGAAAGCGTCCTGCCTTTCACCCGCCGCCTGATCCGCGAATATGGCGCCGACCGTGTGGTGTGGAGTGGGGGATCGCCCAAGATTATCGACGATCATATGAAAGGCTATTCGGCGGCCGACATCGCCAAGGTCAAGGGCGGCAATCTGCAAAAGCTGCTGAACTGGTAGCTTTTGGACAAGCCCAGCTCCTATATCTCGATCGTCGCGGCGTGTTTTTTCGTGCTGGCCGTTGCTTTCGTCTGGGGCGAAATCCTCACCATCAACAACATCGCCGTGCTGGGGCTGATGGATTTCAACGATTTCGTCTCGGCTGCCTTGCTGGCGGGCTCTTTTTTCCTGCCGATGGTGGCGGTGGGGCTGATCCTGCTGCTGGTGTTCGGCGGAGCGAAGTATTTCGACAATTGGGAACAGGCCTGTCCGCCGGTCCTGACCATGTGTCCGATTTTCGTGGTTTTCTATACCGGCTTTTATTTTGTGACCGAGCAATGGCCGTGGGGCACGCTGGTCACCCCGGTGCTGGCGATCGTCGTCGGCTATGCGGTGTGGGCGGTCATACGCTGGGTACTGTCGCGCCAGCGCAATCACCTGGTTTACGCCTGGGCCCCGGCGATTGCCGTGGCTTTCTCGGCCATGGTGGCACAGGGCTGGAGCTTCACCCTCAGCCAGGCCCGCAGCATCCAATGCGTGGAGATCTTCAGCCAGCGCCGCGATATGGCACTGTCTTTCATGCTGGCGCTGGACCGGGGCGTGGTGCTGGCCGCCGATCGCGAGGCCATTCTTTATCCCTGGGACAAGATCGATCTCGTCTGGCTTTCCGACAATGCCGATTTGAAGGTCAATCCCGCCAGCCGCAAACGCTGCGTGATTGTGCATCCCACGCCGCGCACGACCTAATGCATCATCAGGGCGGACAGTGTCACCATGCCTTCGAACAGGTTGCCCAGCCGCATGTTCTCATTGTCGGAGTGCTGGTTGTCGTCATAGTTGGCCAGTGACACGCCCACCGTCGGCACGTGATAGGCATTGATGAAGGACGAGGCCGGGACGCCGCCGCCCAGGGTGCGGATGCGCACCAGCCGGTCACCCCATACCGCGCGCAGCGCCTCGGTGGCGAACACCGCCTGCGGATTGTCCGGATCGGTGCGCCAGGCGCCGCTTCCGCCTTCGGCCACGCGCGGGACCAGCCGCGCGATGCGGGCGTGGCTGGCCAGGGTGGCAAGGTCGGGTTCCTTGTCGGTGATGAAATAGCCCTGGTCGCGGATGAATTTGGTGACCCGTTCGACCATCGCCGCAGGATCGTTTTCCGCCACCAGCCGCATGGCGATCTGGGCGCTGGCGCTGGCGGCGATTACGCCGCCGACCTCGCCGCCTTTCATCTGATGGATGCTGAAGGCGGGCATGTTCAGGCCCTCCTGCAGCGAGGTGGCCGCCCCGTCCAGGGAGCCTACGCCGAAATCCTGCTGCATCTTGCGCGGCTGGTCCGGAACCGCGTCCATCATGGTGCGTGCCTGGTTGGAAAAAGGCAGCACATCGCTATAGAAGCCTGGGATCGCGACCTTGCCGCTGGGCAAGACCATGGACGCGATCAATTGCGCCAGCCGCACATTGGCGTCGGGCATCCAGTTGCCGTAATTGCCGCTGTGCATGCCCTGTTTGGCGGTATAGACCGTGAGGTCCAACCCCACGCCGCCGCGCGCGCCATAGAAGATGGTCGGCTGTCCGCTGGCGTGCTGCGGCCCGTCCAGGATCACCAGCAAGTCCGATTTCAACCGTTCGGGATATTTTGCGATGACCTCGTCCAGGCCGGGGCCGCGTCCTTCCTCCTCGCCATGCAGGATGATTTTGATATTTTCTTTTGGCATCCCGCCCAGGGCATCCAGGGTGCACAGAAGCGCTTCGATCGGCGCCTTGTCGTCGGCGGCGGCGCGGGCGTAGACGCGCCACGCATCGGATATCGCGGAAAGATCGCTCACGGGTTTGCCGTCCGCTTCGATGCTGGCGGTACGGATCACGGGCACGAAAGGATCGGGTTGGCTCCAGCGCTTGGGGTCGACCGGCTGGCCGTCATAATGGACATAGAACAGGATGGTGCGGCTGGCGCCGGGGACGCGTTTTTCCCCGAACACCACCGGCACGCCGCCCGAGGTCTGCCACAGGGCAGTCTCCAGTCCCCGTTTTTTCATCATCTCCTGCAACAGACCGGCATTGCGTTGCAGGGCAGGGGCGTCGCCATGGATATCGGGCAGGGAAAGGAGTTTGAGATATTCCGTCACAATCTCGGTGCGATGGGCGTCGGCGTAACGGCGCACGCGGACCGCGAATTCCGGCTGCGCTGCGGCAGGCATGGCCAGCAGGCTCAGAAGCCCCGCCAGAACTCTACGATAGGTTCGCATCTGCCCTCCTTGAGGGATGCGATCATGCCAGCCGTCCGGCGTTTGGAAAGGCGCGCATTGGCACACCGGCCTGCTGTCCGGCAGGGCGGCAGATTGTTGAAATGATGGGCTGCGCCCTCCCAAGCTTTGTCATGGCGCCGCGATTGGCTAATCTGTCGCGAAAGCCGGGGTAGGCGGAGGGACATGATGGCGTGGCGTGGGTTTCTTTGGGTGACGGGCTCTGTGGCCTGGCTGATGGCTTCGTCGGCCGCGATGGCCGATCCGACGCGCGATGCGGTGATGGATGGCGCTGCGCGCTGCGAAGGCATTCCCGACAACCGGGTCTGGCTGGATTGTTTCTATGGTTCCGCCCAGCCGATGCGCGCCACGCTGGGGCTGGCGCCCGCACCTGAAAGCCAGACCAGGCTGGTGCCGGGGCCCGGAACATCTTATGGCGGCGCCTCTCCCGGTGTCGCGCCGGTTGTCCGCCGGGCACCTGTAAAGAAGTCGGAGGGGTTCTTCAGCTCCATCATCGGCAACACCCAGCCGCTGGCCTACGACATGCCGATGACCGCCTATGGCTTCGGCCGGGATGGCCACTTTACCGTCACCATGTCGGATGGCCATGTCTGGCAGCAGGCAGAATCCGATATCCGCATGGCCAAGTGGAAAAAGCCCGCCCCTTCCTACAAAGCGACCATCAACAACGGTGCCTCGACTGACCTGTACGACATGCGGGTCGAGGGCGTGGTCTACAAAGTCACCCGCGTGAAGTAGCGATGAAGAAGCGCCGCGACATCCTGGAAGCGGCCGGCCTGGCTCCGGCACTTGCGGCGTCGTTTGCCATGGTGCCGGGCGATGTGCAGGCGGAGACGCTGCCGCCGGCGCCCGAGGAGAAGCCCAAACACCATATCCGCTTCGGTGTCTGCGGCATCAGCCACGACCATATTCACGGCATGATCGGTGCCATCCAGCGCGGCGGCGGCGAGTTGACCAGCTATTGGGGCGCGGAGCCTGACAAGCTCGCAGTGTTCGCCAAACGCTATCCCAACGCCAAGAACGCCAAAAGCCAGGATGAGGTGTTGCACGATCCCTCCGTGCAGCTTGTCCTGTCATCCCAAATCGCCAACGAACGGGCCGGGATCGGCGTGCGCGCCATGAAGGCTGGAAAGGATTTCCTGGCCGACAAGCCCGGCATCACCACCCTGGAAGACCTGGCGCTGGTGCGCAAAACCATCGCGGAGACAAAGCGCATCTATGCCATCCTGTATTCGGAGCGGCTGGAGGTGCGCGCCGCCGTTCATGCCGGCGAGCTGATCAAACAGGGCGCCATCGGGAAGGTGATCCAGACCATCAACATCGCGCCGCATCAGGTCATCCAGCGCGCCGGTGACAATGGTGGCGGTGCACCCCGCCCCGCCTGGTTCTGGGAGGATGTGCAGTATGGCGGTATCCTCTGCGATATCGGTTCGCACCAGATCGACCAGTTCCTGTTCTATACCGGCTCGACCAAGGCCGACATCGTGGCCGCCCAGATCGCCAATCTGCGCCATCGCGATCATCCGCACTTCCAGGATTTCGGCGACATGATGCTGAGGGGCGATCGCGGCATGGGCTATGTGCGGCTGGATTGGTTCACGCCCGACGGGCTTGGTACCTGGGGCGATGGGCGGCTGTTCGTGCTGGGCACCGACGGCTATATGGAGCTCCGCAAATACGCCAATGTCACGGTGTCGAAACAGGGCAACAATCTGTTCGTGGTGGACGGCAGCCACGCCCGTTTCATCGATTGCAACAACGGAGTTTTGCCGTTCGGACCGCAATTCGTCGGCGATATCGTCAATCGCACCCACACCGCCCAGGACCAGGCCCAGTGCCTGCTGGCGGCGGAGTTGTCCATCCGGGCCCAGCAGGCGGCCAAGCGGGTAACTCTAGCCGGATAAATTTCCGGTAATCTTGCCGAGACAAAGCCCCCGTCCTGTGATGGACTGTTCCTGTCGCAAAATTCACAAAACGGGGAAACGCCATGAAAATCAAGCATCTGTTGATGGCTGGATTAGCCGTCGCCGCGCTGACTTATGCCCCGGCGGGCGCTCAGGTTCAGCCCAACGCGCCTGCCTTCGGCCAAGGCACCTTCCCGGCCATGCCGGCCAAGCCCACCCGCACCGGCAAGCACATCAACCGCATCATCGACATGTGGCTGAAGGGCCAGCCGGTTTATTACGCCCAGATCGAGGCCGCCGGTTATGAAGACGGCAAGCGGATGGCCAACACCAAGGCCGACTACATCACATACGAGATGGAGCATGGCGCGCTGGACTTTCATGAGCTGCGCGAATTCATGCGCGGGCTGAAGGAAGTGGGCACCCGCACCGGCCATCCCACCGTGCCGGTGATCGTCACCCTGCCGATCCAGGGCACCGCCGATGTGGTGCGCGCCAATGCCTGGATGATCCAGCAGGCGCTGGCGGCCGGCGCGCACGGCATACTGCTCTGCAACGCCGAAAGCCCGGAAGCGGCCAAGATCATGGTCGAGGCCTCGCGTTATCCCTTTGCCCCCGTCGTGCCGGGCCTGAACCAGGGCTTTCGCGGCAATGGCAGCCAGAGCTATGCCTCCAAGATCTGGGGCCTGACGCCAGCGGAATATCTGCAGCGGGCCGAACCCTGGCCGCTCAATCCCGACGGCGAGATCATCCTGGGGGTGAAGATCGAAAATCCGCGCGCCGACGCCAATGTGGAATCCACCGTGCGGGTGCCGGGCATCGCCTTTGCCGAATGGGGGCCGGGCGATCACGGCTTCTATCTGGTGGGCAATCCGGCAACTGCCGGCGGCCGCGGCGACATGGCCCCCAACATGGTGGCGGTGCGCAAGCGGGTGCTGGATGCCACCAAGGCGGCGGGCATCAAGTTCCTCAATGCCTGCAACGAGGCCAATGTGATCGACCAGTTGAAGGATGGCGTGATGATCTGCACCGGCGGCGATTCCCCGGCTGCCGACAAAGGCCGGGCGTTTACCAAACGCACCGACGCGACGTGAGCTGAAAAAGGGTGTGCTCCCATATTTCAAGATATAGGGGCATGCGCTTTTGGGATAGCCGCCAGACCGGCAGCGCGCGGCGAGTGCCGCAATGCTTTCCTATCTCCTTTGGGCTGAAGGAGAGGGTGTCATGTCCCATATTTCTGCCCACGCCGATTACCGGCATGAGGATTATTTCTTCAACCGCACCCAGTCGCGCGTCTTGAGCGCGCTGGAATGGGAGCACAGCGACAAGCCGCTGCGGTCCTGGTCGAATTTGCTTTATCCCGCGCTGGCGGCGGCGGGCGCGGTCGCTGCGGTGCTGGAAGTCCTGCATTGATGCCGGTTGCGGTGCGCTCAGCCTGCCGCTAGGTTTTGTCTCGGGGCGAAACAGGAGCAGACAGACGCATGCGTCTCGACGATCTTCGTCCTTCCGACAATGTAGAAGACCGCCGCGGTGAAGACGGTGGCGGTGGCGGCGGTTTCGGACCCCGTATGGTGTTCGGCGGCGGCGGGCTGGGCCTGGTCGCTGTCGTCCTGCTGTCGCTGTTCTTCGGGGTGGATCCCAGCCAACTTCTGAATGGCGGCGGCCCCGGGCCCGAGCCGCAGATGCGGCAGGAACAGAGCGGCCCGCGCGCCGACGATGCCGATTACCAATTTGCCCGCCGCATCATCGGTTCGGCCGAGGATGTGTGGTCACCTTTGCTGCGCGACCGCGGCGTGCGGTTCGCGCCCGCCACTTTCACGGCTTACGACTATGCCACCCCCACCGGCTGCGGCACCGGCCAGTCTTCGGCCGGTCCCTTCTATTGTCCCAGCGACGCGCACATCTATCTCGACCTGGCTTTCTTCAGCGAGTTGAGCCAGCGCTTCGGCGCGCCGGGCGAGTTCGCCCGCGCCTACGTCATCGCCCATGAATATGGCCACCATATTCAGAACATCCTGGGTGTGATGGACCGCCGCGGCGGGCCTTCGCGCGGCTCGGACAGCGAGTCGGTGCGGACGGAGCTACAGGCGGATTGCTATGCCGGGGTGTGGGCCTATCACGCTAACCAGCAATTCGCGATCCTGCAGAATGGCGATGTCGAAGGCGCGTTGCGCGCCGCCACTTCGGTAGGCGACGACACGCTGCAGAAGGAAAGCCAGGGCTATATCGTGCCGGACTCCTTCACCCATGGCTCAAGCGCCCAGCGGGTGCGCTGGTTTCAGCGCGGCCTGCAGGACGGCCGGATGGATGCTTGCGATACTTTCTCGGCGCGCAGTCTCTAAAGCCGCGTGTCTGCTTGAGTCCTCCGCCGAACCGCCCTAGCGTTAGCGATAACAAAACTGGCTGGGGACGGAATGCGGCAAATTCTTCTGGCGATAGTGGCGCTGCTGGCGCTGGCACGCGAGGCGGTGGCGGACAATGCCGTCAAACCCGGCGAGTTCATTATCGAACGGCCCACGCTTCTATCTCTGGGCTTTGAGTGGAAGATCAGCGGCGACGACAACCGCAATGCCGTTGTGGCCGTAACCTATCGCAAGACGGGCGAGAGCCAGTGGCGCCGCGCCTTGCCGCTGTTCCGCATCGGCGGGGAATTCATCGCCGGCCCCAAGCCGCAATTCGGTCCCAACTATTATAACTACACTGTGCCGCCTGGCTTTGCCGGCAGTGTGCTGAACCTTCAGCCCGGTACCGAATACGAAGTCCATTTCGCGATGAGCGATCCCGACAGCGGCGGGCTGGAGAAGACGGTGACGGTGCGCACCCGCGCCGTGCCCAAGCCGGCCACCGGCGGGCATGTCTATCATGTCTATCCTTTCAGCCATAAGGCGCCGCTGGGACCCGACGAGTTCATCGGCCTGCTGGCGGCCTATTACACCGGCGCGGACGAAAGCGACCACAACAATGTCTTTCCGCCACGGGTGAAACCCGGCGACGTGATCCTGGTCCATGCCGGGGTCTACAAGGACAGCCGTTTCGTCTATGGCGGCTTCGACAAGAACATCGAAACCTATGGCACGTCTTTCGACGGCACCTATTACCTGACCGCCAGCGGCACGCCGGACAAGCCCATTGTCATCAAGGCGGCGGGCGACGGCGAAGTGGTGTTCGATGGCGACGGCAACGACACGCTCTTCAACCTGGAAGCCGCCAACTACAATTATTTCGACGGCATCACCATCCGCAACACCAATGTCGGCTTCCTGCTGGGGATCAAGAACATCATCGGCGCCGACGGCTTCACCCTGGTCAACAGCCGCGCCATCAATGTCGGACGGGTGGTCCGCGACGATTGGGCCAAGTCCAAGGACTATTATATCGCCAACAATGTCTTCCTGGGCCGGCACGATCCCGAACACATCACCAGCTGGATCGGCGGCGATGTGTGGGGCAAATATCCCGGCTTCCCGGCCCTGATCACCAGCGAATATGCGGTCAAGGTCTATGGCCAGGGCCATGTCGTGGCGCACAATTATATCGCCAACTTCCATGACGCCATCGACAATGCCACCTTCGGCAATCCCAGTCCGGTGCCGGGCGAATATGGCGCCTCCGTCGATTTCTACGGCAACGACATGTTCAACATCACCGACAATTGCATCGAGCTGGACGGCGGCGTGGCCAATATGCGCGCTTTCGACAATCGCTGCGCCAACACCGCCCAACTGGCCTACAGCACCCAGCCGATCTTCGGCGGCCCGGCCTATATCTTCCGCAACCTGTCCTACAACAACACCTCGGCCGGCGGGCTGAAGCTGTTGGACAATCCGTCGGGTGTGCTGGTCTACAACAACACCTTCATCGGCGCGGCAGGCGCGTTGGGTCCGGCGTCGAACCTGCATTTCCGCAACAACCTGTTCGTGGGGGACGGCTGGAAGCGGCCGATCTTCCTGGTCAAGACCTTCACGCCCTATTCGACCTCCGACTATAACGGTTTCGGTCCCAACCCCGTGGCGGGCAATTTCGCCTGGGACGCGCCGCCGTTTGAAAGCGCCAATGGCGGGCGGGTGCACAAGGCTTACGACTCCTTGGCGGACTACCAGAAAGGCAGCGGCCAGGACAAACACAGCATCACGGTGGACCTGAACGCCTTCGTCAACGTCAAACCGACCGACGAAAACAATCCGCGCCTGCTTTATCCGCCGGAGACCTTGGATTTCCGGCTCAAGTCCGGTTCGGCCGCGATCGACAAGGGTAGCGAGCTTCCCACCATCACCGACGGCTTCAAGGGCAGGGCGCCGGACCTGGGTGCCTACGAGTTCGGCTCCACGCCGCCGCACTACGGGCCGGAAGTCTGGCCGGTGGGCGATGCGCCGTCGAAGCTGCGCTCCGAGACCGGACCGCCGCACTAGGCGTTACGGCACACCCACCGCCAGCATATCCTTCACCGCCTTGGCGTCATCCTGGTCCAGCGGAATGAACTCCAGCCCGATCTTGCCGCGATATCCGGCGGCACGCACCGCTTTGAGCAAGTTTGTATGATTGACTTCGCCGGTGCCGGGCTGGTGGCGTCCGGGCACGTCACCGATCTGCACATGCGCCACCTGGTCGATACCGGCGGTGAATTTCTCGATCAAGTCGCCGTCTTCCAACTGCATGTGATAGAAGTCCCACAACATCTTCAGCCGGGGCGAGTTCACGCTGCGCACCATCGGCAAGGTCGGCTGCGAGCCGTTGAGCAGATGGTTGAGATGATTGACCCGGTTGAAGGGCTCGACCAGCGCGGTCATGCCGGCAGCTTCCAGCATGGGCGCGATCCGCATCAGTCCCGCCAGATAGCCGGCAAGCTGGGCTTCGCGGCTCATGCCATCGATCAGCGAATGGCCGGTGACGGTGAACTGGGTTGTGCCCAGGATCTTGGCGTCGGCGATGGCGGCTTCGGTGACCTTGAGCAGTTCGGGATGCTTGGCAGGGTCGCCGAAATTGGGCCAGGCGGGCGCGAATTGCGTCACCGACAAACCGTTGGTGTCGCAAAGCGCGCGGATGGTGCTGGCCTTGGTGGCGTTGCCGCGATCAACCGTCCAGAATTCGATGAACTTGAAACCATGCTGTTTTGCGAGCGCGAAGCGCTGCTCGAACGGCACTTGTTTGAACCAGGTATCCAGGTTCACGGCATAGCCTGACAGGTTCTCAGCACCGCGCTGCGCCTGCGCTCCGGAAGATGCCGCCAATCCGGCCATGGCCACCGCCGTCCCCAGGGCATGTCTTCGATCGAGGTCCATTGCGCTTCCTTCCTGTTTTGGCCGCACCATAACGGATTTTGCGATGGCAGGAGAACCGGGTTAGGCTTTCGCGGGTTGCCTGGGGAAGAACATGGAAATTGTCGTATTTGTCGTGGTCGCCCTGTGCGCGATCATCGTATTCCGCGCCATCAAGATCGTGCCGCAGGGGCGGGAATATACCATCGAGCGCTTCGGCCGTTACACCCGCACCCTGTCGCCGGGCATCGCTTTCCTGACGCCCTTCGTCGAATCCATCGGCCGGCGCATGAACATGATGGAGCAGGTGCTGGACGTGCCGCAGCAGGACGTCATCACCAAGGACAATGTCTCGGTGCAGGTCGACGCCATCGTCTTCATCCAGGTGATGGACGCGGCCCAGGCGGCCTACCGGGTGGACAATCTCAGCTATGCCATCACGCAGTTGTCGCAAACCAACCTGCGTACCGTGGTTGGCTCTATGGACCTGGACGAGGTGTTGTCCCAGCGCGACCAGATCAACACCCGGCTCTTGTCGACCATCGACCATGCCACCAATCCCTGGGGCGTGAAGGTGACCCGCATCGAGATCAAGGACCTGGTGCCGCCGCCGGACATCACCAATGCCATGGCGCGGCAGATCAAGGCCGAACGCGAGCGCCGCGCCGTCATTACCGAGGCGGATGGCGAGCGCCAGGCCGCCATCACCCGGGCGGAAGGCGCCAAGCAGGCGGCCATCCTGGAAGCAGAAGGGCGCAAGGAAGCGGCCTTCCGCGACGCCGAAGCGCGTGAACGTTCCGCCGACGCCGAAGCCAAGGCCACCAGCGCCGTGTCGGAAGCCATCTCCAAGGGCGACGTCAATGCCATCAACTATTTCATCGCCCAGAAATATGTCGACGCCTTTGCCGAACTGGCGCGCAGTCCGCAGCAGCGAACGGTGATCGTGCCCGCCGACATGGCCGGCATCACCGGCTCCATCGCCGGTATCGCCGAATTGGTGAAATTCGCCACCGGCGAAGGCCCGCGGCCCACCACGCCGCCCCAGCCGCCACGGCCCGCGGTTCCGCCACCGGTTCCCAGGGCGGGAGCCTGAGATGGACTGGCTGCTGCACAATCCTTTTGCCCTGTGGGCGGCCATAGGCGGCGTGCTTTTGGCCGTGGAGGTCGCGACCGGATCTGGATGGCTGCTATGGCCGGCAGCTTCGGCCGGAGCGATGGCGCTGCTGGGCCTGCTCTTCCACTTCGATCTCAATATGCAGTGGGTGATCTTCGCCCTTCTCACCATCGTCACCACTCTGGCGGGGCGTCGTTTTTTCCCGCGCGCCGTCCTGACGGGCGGCGACATCAACGACACGCGCTCGCGCCTGTCCGGGCTGGATGGCGTGGCGGCGGGTGACTTTCAGGGCGGCCGGGGCCGGGTCTTTGTCGACGGCAAGGAGTGGGCAGCCGAGCTGGAGGGAGGGACGTCTCTCGCTTCCGGCATGCGCGTGATCGTGATCGGTGTCAAAGGCTCCTGCCTGACCGTGCGAGCCGGCTAAAGCTCAAACACCGTTCTTTGATGCGATTTTCTCGCGCATCCGGTCCAGGAAGCCGATCTGCTCCTGTGCCTGTCCGCCATGCTCGCGGTTCAGTGCCGCGACCAGGAAGCAGAGGATGACGACCGCCACACAATCCAGGATGGCCGAGAGCGGCTGACCGGCTGCCGCGCTGCCATGCGCCAGCCGCAGATGCAGCGCCACCAGAACCGGGGTGAACCACAGCCAGCGCAGAAAGCGGCGCAGCTGCATCTGGCGCATCAGCTCCCGCTGATACTGCGCCCGCAGGGAGGTGAAGTCGCTGCCGGATGAGGGCCGGGGCACGGCGTCCAGCAGCAGATAGACCGCCGCCAGCACAAACAGCCCGACCAGCAGCTCGTTCCAGGCGAAGAAAAAGCCGGCGGCGGCGGCAAAGGCCAGGGCCACGGCCTGCAGCAGGTTGCGGCAGAGCGTGCCGTGCAGGAAACGGCAATAATCGCGGGCCAATTCTTCCTTGGGCAGTTCGCCGGATGCCAGCGGCAGAACGCGGTCGCCCTGCAGGATCAATCCCGCCCGGAACAGGCAAAGGAAGGGCGACAGGAACAGGCCCGCCAGGAACAGGCTCAGCCAGGTGAAATGATCGACCCCGGTGCGGACGGGGAAGGGCGACTTGACCGACATAATCAGGAGCAGAAGCGCGACCGCGCTCATGGACAAGAGTACGGCCTCACGGATGGCGCGGCGGGCACTGGGGCGCGCGGTGGGCTGATAGGCTTCGCGCAGCATCAGCAAGGGAATGAGCAGCAAGGTTGCCACGCCGCCCAGGCCTATGAAGATCAGCGCGCCCTGCAGCATCAGGGCGGGAAGATTGAGGTTGCGCCGGATCTGGCTGGCGATGACGAAGGGCACCGTTCGCAACGCTTCGCCGGCATATTGGGTGGGGCTTTGATAGGTTTCCCACAGATCGCCCGCCACCGCTTCGCGCGCCGCGGGCGGGATGGCCAGCAAGACCATCCGCTCCAGCCAGGGCGGCGGTTCGCTCAGCGTGGCTTCCATGCCAGCCCCCCAAGGCTTTGGGCGATGGTTTCATAAAGGCGCTGGGCGGTGCGGGCGGATTCTCGCAGCGCCTTCTCGCCGGATTTTTCCAGCCGGTAATGACGGCGCGAGCGGCCGCCGCGTTCCTTGGTCGGTTCCGACAGCCAGGAGGAGACCAGCCCCTTGTCCTCCATCCGGTCCAGGGTGGCATAGACGGCGCCGCGCGCGGCTTTTTTGGGGCGCGTCAGGTCCTCGACCTTGGCATGGATGGTGACGCCATAGGCATTGTCATCCAGCGCCAGGATGGCGGTGAGCACGACCTGCTCGAACTGGCCCAACGAATCCATCAGCCAAGTTCCATCCGGGACTCCATTTTATCTACATCGTAGAGATAATAAGCCGCTCGTCAAGCGTTGACCCTGTCTCATTATATATACACTGTATGACATATGAGATGGAAAGAAAATGCCGGAAAGTTCGCGGAATTCTGCCGCCGCAACCATGGCACCGCGCTTCGGGCGATCGTCTGTGTCTTTGTGTTATGGGCCTTCCTGTCGGGTGGAGTGCTGTTTCCCTTGAAGCCGGTCGTGGTGGTGGCGGCGGCGACCGGGCTGGGCATGCTGGTGGCATTTGAACTTCTAATACGTGATGTGTCCCAGGGCTGGGTGCTGGGCAGTATGCTGCTGGTCGATCTGACGGTCGGCGGCAGCTACCTGCTGTGGCGCCAGGTGGCACCGCCGGTGCCAACAGGTCCCTTGATCGCAGCCGGCGATCCCACGCCCGTGGGATGCGGTGACAAACCGAAGGCCGACGAATTGCTGATGGCCTTCGGCACCGACCGCGTGCTGGGCAAGGGGCCGGGGCCATTCGCGCCGCTATTGGTGGACGATTGCGTGGTGCTGAAGCTGTTCCGCCGCGATGGCGGACTGATGATCCAGGCCTTCGGCTATACCTACACCGACGACATCGCTTTCCATGTCATCGACAATGTCTATGAGCCGGACAGCGCCTTGAAGTTGCGGGCGCTGCGTCCCGACCGCAGCACCTTCATGGTGCTGGACCGCTTTGACAAGGAAGTGCTTTACGTCCGCTATCTCAATCCGCATGCGGTGCGTATCCGCGGTCGCTTTCTTTGCGGGCCCGCGCCCCAGGCGGTCGTTCGCGATGACGCGATCTGGGTGGGCGGCGTTCGCATCAACGGCGTCTTTGTCGGCCAGCAGGCCGCCAAAGGCCATCTCTGTGCCGCCATTAAAGCAGGTACCTACGGAATTGCCGTCAGGGGCTGACGGGCTTTTAGGGTTTGGCAGCCGCCTGCTGCTTGGCGAGATTCTTGCGGAAGGCATCCTCGCGGTCGGCGACATAGGCCTTGTAGCCGGCGGGATCGATGAAGGGATTGGTGCCGCCCGCCTTGAGCTTTTTATACTTGGCCGGCATGCCGTAATAATCGCCATGCGCGCCCAGGAACAGATCGGCGTGCAGCGACTTCAGCACCTGGAATGTCTTTTCATAGTCCTGCACGATGCCGGGATATTTCTTGTTGCCCACCAGCAGATAACCGGGATTGACGTTGGGGCTGCCGACGAACACCGCGTCCAGGGTCTTGCCGCCATCCGTCACTTTCATGGTCCAGGTGGTGCAGCCCTTGGTGTGACCGGGGGTCTTGTGCGCCGTCAGCACCGTGCCGCCCAGCGAAACGGTGTCGCCGTCATGCAGCACCCGGTCCACCTTTACCGCCGGGTAGAGATTCTCTCCGCCCTTGTCGCCATAATTGAAATCTTCCTTGCCGCCCGATTGCACCACCGGCACGTCAGAATCCATCACCTCGTATTTGGCGCCGGTTTCCTTGACCACTTGGGCGCTGCCGGCGTCATGGTCGAAATGGGCGTGACTGATCAGGAGGATCTTGGTGTCGCTGTATTTGAAGCCCAGTTTGGCGATGCTCTCCTTGATCATCGGCACATCGGCCTCGAGCCCGGAATTGATCAGGATGTTTCCCTGTGGGGTGGTGATCAGATAATTTGCCTGGCCCAAGGTGCCGACAAAATAGATGTTGCCGGCCACGTGATGCGCCGGGAATGGGGTCAGATACTTGTTGTCGGCCTGGGCCAGCGCGGCCGGAGTGGCCAGCATGGAAAAAGCGGCGGCGACGGCGAGCTTGCGGTACATGCTGGCGTTCCCTCTTGGATATTTTGTTGTGGGCGAGCCTATAGGAAGCGCCGCCGGTTGCGAAAGAGGCAAGCCGCCGAACGAGACGGGCTAGGCAGCCGCCAGCATTGGCTTGCGCCGCCGGGTAATCCGGCGTGCCAGGTTCATCATGGGCAGTTCCACCAGCCGGTACTGCAGCGCGGCCGCCAGGAACACGATAGCGACGACGATGGGCCAGTCGACGGCGAAATGAAGGATGGCGCGCATGCCGGTGGCCTGGGTGCCGAACAGGCCCGGCAGGCGTTGACAGAAATCCAGCACCGCGAACTGCAGCAGATAGGCGCTGAGGCTCACTTTTCCCATCTCCTGCACGGCGCGATTGACGAAGACGGTGGGACCGCTGGCGATTGCGATCACAAAAAGGGACAGCGGCGCGGCGATGTACAAGGTTTCCGGAATCCTTGGACCATCCCCGAAGAAATGACCCATCGGCAGATAGCTGGAGGCACAGAAACCCAGAAACGCCAGGACGACGAGCAGATAGCGGTAAGGCCGCACTGTCTCGAGAAACGGGCTGCCTTCAAGGCGGGCGCCCATGGCGTAATAGAGCAGGAAGCCTAGCAGGAAAACCGGCAACTGGTCGGGCAGCCAGAAATAGAGAAAATCCCGAAGCGGCAAGAGCGGAATCGAATTGAAAAGCATCGTCTCCACCGCGAGATTGCCGGCGATCGCCACGGCTATCGCGATCAGCACGGCCGCGATTGCTCTGAACCGGCTGGTGATCAGCGAGGCCAGGATCGGGAACAAGGCATAAAAGGAAAATTCCACGGCAATGCTCCAGCCGCCGGGCACCACCATCCACTGGCTGGGAACGGTTGGGATCAGGTTGGGATGCCAGCCATTGGTGAAGGTGAGGGCCGCCAGCAACTGCCACAGATCGAATCCGTTCTGCGGCGGCCGGACGAAATAGTAGAGCAGGGCGCCAAGGTAAAAGGCTGGCGCAATGCGCAGATAGCGGCGGATGAAAAAATTTGAGACGCTGACCTTTCCGGTTTTCTGCTTTTCGCTGTTCCAGGACGCCAGCAAGGTGAAGGCGCTCATCAGGAAGAAAAGCTGCACCCCATACCAGCCCAGCTTGGTGAAGCGGCTGACCGGATAGGGAAGTTCGGCGATGATATAAGTAAGGTGGGTGGTGATGACCATCAGCGCCGCATAGCCGCGAATGCAATCGATGAACTGCAGATGAGGCTTGGAGGTGGGAAGACCGCTGTGGCCGGGAATTGTCGTCATGTTGACCGGTTGTCCAGGTCCGATGCGCCCGTCAGGAAAACGGTGAAGTTAAGCTAGTTCGCAAACACCGACCCAACAACCTGGGGTTATGGTTGACCGGGGCAATCGCGCTGATTGTTGTTTCCACAATCTGGAGTAGCGCCGGACGGGTCTCTTCGTCCGTTGTTGGAGCGCGGACGGGAAGAAGCAAAGCATAGTGCCCGGGCCTTCGCCGTCTGATGACAATTCATCATATAATTCAAGATGTTACCTCTGGTAATATTCTCTCGATTAATTCCTGGTTAACCACGCAGGGCAGACCTTCCAGTCCATCAACGGAGGGCTGACATGCGCTTGAACACAATCACGACACTGGCATTGCTTTGCTGCTCGACGGCGTCCGCCTTCGCGCAGGACACCGACACCAAATGGTATGCGGGCTTGCGCGGAAGCCTTGCTTTTGAAGGCTCAATCGATGCAAAGGCGGCTACCACACCGCCTGTTTCCACCAAAGCCAACTTCGATGTCGGCGGCGGCGTATCCACTTTCTGGGGTATCGATTTGCCGGGCGGTTTCGATGTCGAACTCGAGACCATGTACCGCTATCAGCCGCTGGGCGACGGCGTGGTGAACGGAACGTCCGCCAAAATCGGCGGCTACAGCCAGTTGTTCGCGCCCATGGTCAACGCCTATTGGACGGTTCCGGTGGACTTCCCGGTCAAGCCCTACATCGGCGGCGGTGTCGGCTATGCCTGGAACGAGGTGGGCATCAGCAGCATCGGAACGACCTCGTTTCAGACCCTGCATGATGACAACTGGCGTTTCGCCTATAATGCGATGGCCGGCATCATCATCCCGGACAGCGAGACGTCGCGCTTCACCATCGGCTATCGCTGGTTCCACGAAGATATCGGAATCAACTGCGGATCGGGAATCACCTGTTCCGGCAACATGAACAGCCACAGCATCGACGTCGGCTTCATGATGGATCTTTGATAGGTCGGCGGTGACGGCGGAAGCCGTCACCGCCATGATGGTTGGGACGTGTCATGGCAGTCTTGCGCTGACGCGCGGGCGGGCTTGGCTCAATTTTATGAGGACTGCCGCGCAGCCGCACTACGCTGACGCCAGCGGCTGCTTGGCATTCAAATGCCCGCGGACCGCGAAAACCAATCTTCGTGGGAAAGCAGTGTTCTCGTCCTGCCGCGCAGCCGCACTACGCTGACGCTAGCGGCTGCTTGGCATTCAAATGCCCGCGGTCCGCGGGCATTTGAATGGTGCCGTAGGTGAGAATCGAACTCACGACCTATCCCTTACCAAGGGATTGCGCTACCACTACGCTACTACGGCAACCGTGGTATCCCGGCCAGACTAGGACCGAACCCTTAACCCGGAATTGCGCGACCGTCGGGCGGCAAGATCGGTGAAGGGTGCGCTGCTATAACGTAAGGATTCCACGAAGGAAAGCCGCAAATTCCGGTTTCCGGATCGGGACTTTTTGGAACGGGTGAAAGGGTTTTTGATGGCCAGATCTTCGCCGGAAAAGCTGGCCGCCGCCCTGCGTGAAAACCTCAAACGCCGCAAACCGCCCAAGCCGGCGCCAGAACCCAAGCCCGGCGCCGAGTCGGTATCCGGCCGGCCGGCCGAAAGCGCCCAAAAGCCCCTGAAAAACAAAGAGTAGCCCTGCTTTTCCCAGCCTTTCCTTGGGCTTTTGCCCCGGCTACAACGGTCGCGGCCCCAAAGCCCGAGCTTGGACAAAGATCATGGACCGTATCCGTATCCGCGGCGGACATCCGCTGAAGGGAGAAATCCCCATCAGCGGCGCCAAGAACGCCGCCCTCAAGCTGATGGCGGCGTCCCTGCTGACGTCAGAACCGCTGATCCTGGCCAATGTGCCGCGGCTGGCGGATGTGCGCGCCATGGCCGAACTGCTGATGACCTTCGGCGTCTCCATCCAGGTCAACATGTCGCCGGGTCTGGGCGAGGGCGACACGATGCGCCTGCAGGCGCGCGAGATCACATCTGTGTTCGCCTCCTACGACATGGTGCGCAAGATGCGGGCCAGCTTCCAGGTTCTGGCGCCGCTGCTGGCGCGGGCGCGTGAGGCCAAGGTGTCGTTGCCGGGCGGCTGCGCCATCGGGGCGCGACCGGTCGAGCTGCATCTGGCGGCCCTGCAGCAGATGGGCGCCAGGATCGAATTGAGCGAGGGCTATGTCACCGCCAAGGCGCCGGAAGGGCTGAAGGGTGCGGAGATCGTCTTTCCCTTCGTCTCGGTGGGCGCCACCGAAACCGCCATGATGGCCGCCACCCTGGCCAAGGGCATCACCAAGATTGTGAACGCGGCCCGCGAGCCGGAGATTACCGATCTGGGCAATTGCCTGATCGCCATGGGAGCGAAGATATCCGGCCTGGGCTCAAGCGAGATCATGGTGGAAGGCGTGGCTGAGCTGCACGGCGCGGAGCACCGCGTGATGCCGGACCGGATCGAGGCGGGCACCTATGCCATCGCCGCGGCCATCGCCGGTGGCGAGGTGGAGCTGGTGGGCGCCACTTCGGAAACCATTGCCTCCCTGCTGTCGTTGCTGGCCAAAAGCGGCGCCGATGTCACCCCCACGCCGCGCGGGCTGAAGGTGCATATGAACGGCAGCCGTCCGCACGCCAATGACGTCACCACCGCGCCCTATCCCGGCTTTCCCACCGACCTGCAGGCCCAGATCATGGCGCTGATGGCGGTGGCTGACGGCACCTCGGTGATCCGCGAAAAAATCTTCGAAAATCGCTTCATGCATGTGCCGGAACTGGCGCGCATGGGCGCGCAGGTGCGCATCGATGGAGACACCGCCACCGTGCGCGGGGTGGAAAAGCTCAAGGGCGCACCGGTGATGGCCACCGACCTGCGCGCTTCGGTGTCGCTGGTGCTGGCGGGCTTGGCAGCGGAAGGCGAAACCCTGGTCAGCCGGGTCTATCACCTGGATCGTGGGTTCGACCGGCTGGAAGAGAAACTCTCGCGGGTGGGCGCGGACATCGCGCGGGTTTCCGAATGACACGGCTGAAACTCGCCGCGGCCGATGCCGAAGACCTGGAAGTCCTGTCCGCCCGGCTGCAGGACGCCGCCGGCAAGCTCAAGGATTTCGTCTGGCTGCCCAAACAGCGCCGCTTCGCGGCGGTTGTGAACCGTCTCAAGTGGGAAGAAGGCGGCAAGACGCGGGTACGCGCCGGGCTGCATTTCAATGGTGTGCTCAAGGCCCAGTCCAGCAAGGTCAAGCTGGGGGCCGGCGAAGCCATCGTCTCCGTCCTGGCGCTGCGCTTTGCGCCCAGCGGCGCCAAAGAAAATGAAGCAGGCGATCCGGGCGGGGTGATCGAGATCGTGCTGGCCGGTGGCGGCACCTTTCGCCTGGCGGTGGAATGTATCGATGTCGAGTTGGTGGACATGACCGAGCCCTGGGCTGCGCGGGGCACGCCCGACCATGAGGCGGAGTCTCCCTGATGGCGCGCCGGTTGAATGCGTCCGACGCCCAGTTCGACGCCGATTTCCAGAAGCTGCTTTTCGCCAAGCGCGAGGAGGAGGAAGACGTCGCGGCGGTGGTGCACGGCATCATCAAGGATGTGCGGGCGCGGGGCGACGCGGCATTGGTCGAGCTGACCAACAAATTCGATCGCGCCGGGGTCACCGGCGATACACTGAAGCTGACGGCGGGCGAGATCGAAGCAGCGTCGTCGAAGGTCAGCGCCGAACAGCTTGCGGCCATCGAAACCGCCGCCACCCGCATTGCGGATTATCACCGCCGCCAACTGCCCGAGGATGTTCGCTTTACGGATGATACTGGCGCTTCTCTGGGCTGGCGCTGGACCAGCGTAGACAGTGTGGGACTCTATGTGCCCGGCGGCACCGCGGCCTATCCCTCCTCGGTGCTGATGAACGCGATTCCGGCAAAAGTCGCGGGCGTCAAGCGGATCGTGATGGTGACACCAGCCAGCGGCGGCAGCATCAATCCGCTGGTGCTGGCGGCAGCCAGGCGGGCAGGGGTGAGCGATGTCTATCGCATCGGCGGGGCGCAGGCGGTGGCCGCGCTGGCCTATGGCACCGGCACGATCAAGGCGGTGGACAAGATCGTGGGTCCCGGCAATGCCTATGTCGCCGCCGCCAAGCGCGAAGTGTTCGGCCAGGTCGGCATCGACAGCATGGCGGGACCTTCGGAGATATTGGTGATCGCGGATAGCCAGAATGATCCGGATTGGATCGCCGCCGATCTTTTGAGCCAGGCCGAACATGATGCCTCTTCGCAAAGCATCCTGATCACCGACGACGCGCAATTTGCCGACAAGGTGGCGGCCGCGGTCGAGGCGCAGATCGCCATCCTGCCGCGCAGGGACATCGCGGCGAAAAGCTGGGCCAGCTATGGCGCCATCATCGTGGTGAAGCGGCTGGAGGATGCCGTGTCCCTGGCCGATGCCATCGCGCCGGAGCATCTGGAGATCGCCACCGCCGATCCGGAAAGCCTGATGCGCCAGGTGCGCCACGCCGGCGCCATCTTTCTGGGGAGACACACGCCGGAAGCCATGGGCGATTATATCGCCGGGCCTAACCATGTGCTGCCCACCTCCCGCACGGCACGCTTTTCTTCCGGCCTGTCGGTGCTGGATTTCATGAAACGCACCACCATCCTGGGCCTGGATGCGAAAAGCATCGCGGCGATCGGTCCCGACGCCCTGGTGCTGGCGGAGTCGGAAGGCCTTCACGCGCATGCCCGCTCCATCGCTGCGCGGCTCAACCGGAGAGATTGACGGTGAGCGGCGCCGACAATTTCCGGCTGTCGGCAATCACCCTGGATGAGGCGTCCGTCGTGGTGCGCAGCCGCGCCATCGAGCAGGAACGCGAAGTCGCCATCTATGACCTTTTGGAAGCCAATTTCTTTCGCCTCGAAGGCTCGGAAGGCGGTCCCTATCGCCTCACCCTGGGGTTGGAAGAAAACCGCCTGGTGATGGATGTGCGCCTGGAAGACGGCAACGAGCATGGCCGGGTGCTGCTGTCGCTGACGCCCTTGCGCAAGACGGTGAAGGATTACTTCCTGGTCTGCGAGAATTATTACAAGGCGATCCGCACCGCGCCGCCGCACCAGATCGAAGCCCTGGACATGGCGCGCCGCACCCTGCACGACGAAGGCGCTCACGAGCTGCAGGCGCGGCTTCAGGGCAAAGTGGAAACCGATTTCGGTACCGCGCGGCGGCTGTTCACGCTGATCTGCGTGCTGCAGATGCGGGGTTGAGGCGTGTCCGCGAAGGAGGGCGCCATCCTCTTTGCCTGCACCATGAATGCGGTGCGCTCGCCCATGGCCGCGGCTTTGCTGCGCCATCTGACCCGCGGCGGCCTGTATGTCGAATCGGCAGGGGTGAAGGCGGGCCAGCTCGATCCCCTGGCGGTGGAGGTGATGGAAGAAATCGGGCTCGCCATCGGCAAGCACCGCCCGCGCCGTTTCGAGGATCTGGAGGATGGCAGCTTCGACCTGGTGATCACCCTGTCGCCGGAGGCCCAGCACAAGGCGATGGAATTGACCCGCACGGCGGCCACCAGGGTCGAATATTGGCCGACCATGGACCCCACCGCAGTGGAGGGCTCGCGCGAGCAGCGGCTGACGGCCTATCGCTGCGTCCGGGACCAGTTGATGCAACGGCTGAAACGGCGGTTCCTGGCGCCGGCGGCGGCGGACACATAGGCCGCAAATAGGCGCCAAAACCGTGGAAAAACCGTTGGAAAGGCTTGCTTTTCGCCCCTTTCCCCCCTATTCCCCCTGCTCGCAAACGGCTTTAAGAGGACACATTGGCCAAGGAAGAAATGCTGGAGTTCGAGGGGATCGTGGAAGAACTCCTCCCAAATGCGAACTTCCGCGTGAAGCTGATCGCCAATGACCATGTGATCATCGCCCATACGGCAGGCAAGATGCGCAAGAACCGCATCCGGGTTTTGACCGGCGACAAGGTGATGGTCGAGATGACGCCCTATGATCTCACCAAGGGCCGCATCACCTATCGATTTAGGTGAAATGAGCGCGCCGCTGGTATTAGCCAGCGAAAGCCCGCGCCGCATCGCGCTCTTGGCGCAGGCGGGCATCACGCCGGACGCCATTCTTCCCGCCGCCATCGACGAAAGCGTGCGCAAGGGCGAGCTGCCGCGCGTCCATGCCCAGCGGCTGGCGGCGGAAAAAGCACGCAAAGTGGAAAGCGAATGGAACGGCAAGGCTGCCTTCATCCTGGCGGCCGATACCGTGGTGGCGGTGGGCCGGCGCATCCTGCCCAAGGCGGCGGACGATGACGCGGTGCGCGTCTGCATGACGCTTCTTTCGGGGCGCCGCCACCAGGTGATCACGGCGGTGGCGCTGATCACCCCGGACGGAAAACTGCGGCAACGGGTGGCGCAGACCCGTGTTTCCTTTCTCAGGCTGAACGAAGCGCAGATCCGCGACTATGTCGAAAGCCGCGAAGGTGTGGGCAAAGCCGGGGGCTATGCCATCCAGGGCCGCGCCGAAATGCTGATTAAGGAAATATCCGGTTCCTATTCCAATGTGGTGGGATTGCCGCTGGCGCTGGCGGTGCCGATGCTGCGGGGGGCCGGCCATGGCTGACTGTCCCATCTGCGGCAAGCCAGAGGGGAAAGACTTCAAGCCCTTCTGTTCCAGGCGCTGCGCCGATATCGACCTGGGCCGCTGGTTCAAGGGCGGTTATGCCATTCCCGGGGCGCCCGCCGGTCCGCCAAACCCTTCCAACCCTTCGGAAAACGACCCGGACGAGGATTAGGCGCGTGACGCTGGACAGGGCGGGGGCGCATCCCCTAAGAAGCCGGTCCCGCCAGCGTGCGGTGCCTCTGTGCCCAGGTAGCTCAGTCGGTAGAGCAGCGGATTGAAAATCCGCGTGTCGGCAGTTCGATTCTGTCCCTGGGCACCATTCAAACCCGCCGACACGGACATGCTGGGACATGTCCGATGAAATCGAGCTCCCAACAGCCCATAGCTCTCCTGCACCGGAGATCATCGCAATCGCGCGCGCAATAGCTTATGGAGCGGCGCGCGGGAAGGTTGAAAAGCTTGGGCATCAACGGCTGGAAGAAATCGCTTCTATGCACCCGCGAAATAAATCGATATAAGCGCTGCCCCGCCTCCGGGACTCGCTCGATGCTGATCACGATTTTCGACAAGTCCTTTATCCACGCCATCTCGATTGAAGAGGCGGCGGTATTTGACATGCATTTCATGTCGAACATCACGCCGTTGTTTTTTGTCGAAGTGCTGGGCGATCTGGAAAAAGTGGACGTGACGGAAACGGCGAAGCGGGCCGCTTTGGTCAAGAGCCTTGCCGCCAAGACGCCGGATTTCCATTCCTATCCGAACGTCTATCACATGGACCTGATGCTCTACGAGCTCTTGGGTGGTCTGGTTGAGATGCGCGGCAGGCCGCACGTTGGCGGAGGCAAGCGCATCAAAAATGACCAGGGATTGGGGACGATCTACAGCGAATCGCCCGAAATGAAAGCGGCGAACCGCTGGCACAACGGACACTTTGAAGAACAAGAATATGTACTAGCGAAGGCGTGGCGGGAAATGTTGGCGGCCAATCCTGCCGTCATGGCAAAACTGATGAAGGGAAGCGCTGGTCGTTTTTCCTTTCGTGACTATGCGGCGATCAAGGCCAAGGCGGACGAATTCATAGACAAAGGTTCGCGACTCCCCATGCTGTACACAGCGTTGGAGTTTGCTCGGGTACCGTCCGAACTGTGCCCTGTAATTCTCAGTCGTTGGAAAAATTCGGGCGGACCGCTCCTGAGAGAGTATGCTCCCTACACAGCCTTCTGCCTTTCGGTAGACCTTTTTCGCGAATTGGCGATGGGCAGTGGGCATATGTCTTGGGAAAAGTCGTCCAACTATGTGGACCTCTCCTACCTTTACTACCTTCCATTTTGCCAGGTGTTCATCTCGACCGATAAGATTCACCGGCACACAGTGCCGCTGTTCATGGACGCGGCCAGACAGGCGTTTGTATGGGGTCCCGATCTGCGTGCCGAACTGGCGTCGCTGGTTGCTGAGTATATGGCGGCGCCGGACATTGAAGAAGTTGGGTTGCTTGGCGTCTCCGGCCGCAAGCTGTTCGATGCTGATAGCTTTATCGGAAAGCTCTACGGCCGGTTACATCCCGGCAAAATTATGGGTAACCGCGACGCTTCCAAAAGCCTGTCACCTGAGGCAGAAGCGAAGCTTGTTGCCGAGATGAAAAGGCGGATGGAGGGTGGATCACCCCCACCGGGAACCGATCTCTCACAAGAAGACCAAATGGTTGGCGTCAAACGGATGGTTTCGGCGCGAAAGGGAAAGTTCGCCGTGCTGCCAAAGCGTGTTGTTGAAGCCGAAAAAAAGAAAATAGACGCAGCTTAGAACGCGGCGTTGCCAGGGGCATGAATTAAGAAGCCAAGTACAATATAAACAAGGAGTTAGGGTGTCGGCAGGTTTGATGGTGCCCAACCCTGCGTACCATTCCCAATAAATCGGCATGAGATGCGGCGACGAGTCCGGCCACTCTAGGCCGGGCCTGCGGCCGGGCACATACTCACTAATCCATCGAAGGGAGCGAATTTTTGCGCGATCAGGAACCTTCGGGCGGCGTTTCACGCCGTGTCATGTTGCAGGCTTTGTCAGCGACCAGCGTCGTTTACGTGACGGCCGGTGGCGCTACGGCACAATCCCGGCGGGGCGTTGCCGCCCGCGGGCCGGGGGAGTGGTGGAAAGAGGACTATCGCATCGTCCAGACCAACAACGCCGAGATCGATGTCCTCCAAAACCCTCGCGACATCGCAAAAGCGGTAAAGGACTTTGGCGGCACCGCGATCGTCTCCAACATCGGAGGTATCGTCGCCTTCTACCCGACGAAGCTGGAGTACCAGTACCAGAGCCCCTTCATGAAATCCGATTTCTGCAAGGAGATGATCGAGGCCTGTCACGCCGAGGGGCTTTCCTATTTCGGCCGCTTTGACACCTCGAAGGGCACCAAGAAGGCCTATGACGCGCACCCCGATTGGTTCGGGATCTACAGCGACGGCAAGCCCACCGAGTACGCCGGCACCTATCAGGCCTGTCCCAATGGCACGTGGCTCCAAGACTATGCGATGAAGATCCTGCGTGAGGCGCTGACGGACCACAAGCCAGACGGCGTGTTCTTCAACGGTGTCGGCTTTTCCGTGAACGACTATGGGCAGCGCGACCGCGGCCAGTGCATCTGCAACAACTGCCGCGCGGCGTTCCGCAAAATGTACAATCTTGAACTGCCAAAAGCGTACAATTTCTCCGACCCAAACTATCGCTCTTATCTGGAATTCCAGGATCGTGTCGTGGCGGATGTCTTCGCTCGCATGCAAAAGCTCGCCGACGAATTGATCCCGGGAGCGCCTATCTTCCAGGGCGACTACGTCGGCCGTGGCGAGTTGCAGCGGCGGGTGAGCCGGCCGGCTCCCGAATGGCCTTATCAGTCTGGCGAGCAGGTCCGCAGCGCCGTGGCCCGCAATCCGGGAAAACCCTTCTCGTCGACCTCGACCGCCCATATCGACTATCCGTGGCGGCAAGTCACGGAAACCGCCGACTATCATATCCTTCGTTTCGCGCAGCAGTTGGCCACAGGCGGGCGTCTGGATCTCTATCTGATGGGCACCTTGGCCAGCCAGGACGACCAATCCTACCTTCCGCCCATCTCCAAGCTCTTCAAATGGGAGGCGGCCAACAGCCAGCATTATTTGAAAACCGGACCGGCTGCGCGGATCGGGATTTGGAATTCAGAGGCCAATCAGCGCTTTGCAGCAGCCACGCCTTGGTCGCGGTTCGCGCAGGGCTCGGCGCGAGGGGCTTATGTGGCATCGGTCGATTCGCGCCTGCCTTTCCATTTCATCAATGGCGAGACGGTCGTTAAGGGCGTGACCAAGCTCAGCGGCTTCGACGTTGTCATCGCGCCGCATATCCTCTGCATGTCCGATCAGGAAGCTGCGGCGCTTGACGAATTCGTGTCGAATGGCGGTCTGCTGATTGCTTCGGGCATGACTGCCGGGTTCGATGGCACTGGAAGACCGCGCGCTTCGATCCCGTTGGCGTCGTTCCCCACCGCCTCCTATGGCCAGCCACAGAAGGTTGAAGGCTGGGTGTTGGATTCGGCCGCGGGCGTGCTGAAACATTCCACCGATCCGACACCGGTCGATGAATTCTATTTCGGTGGTCTGTTGCGGGCGGATACCGTCGACCTTCTGCCCTTCAAACCGGACGTCCGCTGGGGACCACCGGAGTTCAGCTATGAGGTTCCGGGTTCAAAGGCGCGCACCATTCCCGGTGTCGCGATGCGCCAACACGGCCGTGGCCATGCGGTTCACATCCCTTGGCTGAACGATTGGCAATACTATCGCGACGGGCTGCAGCCCAATCAACAGCTCCTGGCCGCCTTGGTCGCGCGCTTCGCACCTTCACAGCCGTTCACACTGACCGGGAAGGGGCCTGTTGAACTCACCGCAAGCAGCAGTGGCGACAAGAATGTCCTTCTGCATGTGATCAATTACGCAGGCCAGCGCAATGGACGCTACGACACACCGCCCGAACTGCACGGGCTCAGTATCGGTATAAAGGGCGCATACGCCAACGCCCGCTCACTGGTGACCGGTAAAACACTCGCGGCTCGTTCCGCCGGCGAGTATCGCTGGCTCGATCTCGAGCCTGTCGGCGCCTTCGACGCGATTCTCTTGGAGGGCTAACTCCAATTTCTGAGACTGCCCCTATTGGTGTTCGACAGGGGCGAAAGAAGATAAACGCTTGCCACCAATCCCAGAATAAACAATGACTTAGGTGGGGTTTGGGGTTGGCCGATTCATCCATGGCATCATTTGTTTCTGCGCGAACCGCGCGGAAACGGATGCCAACGGCCCACGCGGCAGGAACGGAGAATCCGATCCGGCTTCCGTCAAGCGAATCCAGTCTCGGCCGGCTATTGTGCGGGACAAGCCCACATCTTTGTTGCAATTTTGCTGGGCGGGCTTGCAAAAAGACTGCAAATTCACCGGCTTAGTGCTAGGAAGGCGCCCGGCATAAGGGGTTATACCGCGTGAGTTCGATCACTTTGGAAAAGGCCAAAACACCCACCGTCTCGCAGGACGAGCTGACCGGCTATTACGGCTATCTGGCCAAGTCGTTGACGCGGGTTCAGGTGACGGACGCAGCGGGCGGCAGCCTGCCCCAGAGCGAGGCGGTCAGCACCGTCATCGGCTGGGCCCGTGCCACCCATGCCGCCGGCCGCAAGCTGATGTTCATCGGCAATGGCGGCAGCGCCGGCATCTGCAGCCATATGGCAACCGACTATTCCAAGAACGGCGGAATGCGTTCGTTGGCCTTCAACGACGGTTCGATGCTGACCTGCCTGGGCAACGATCTGGGCTATGAGAATGTCTTCGCCAAGCAGATCGACCTGCATGCCGTGGAAGGCGACCTGCTGATCGCCATCTCCAGCGGCGGCAAGTCGAAGAACATCCTGGAGGCGGTGGGCGTGGCCCGCCGTCGCGGCTGCCGCGTGGTGACCTTGAGCGGCTTCGGCGCCGATAATCCCCTGCGCAAGCTGGGCGACATGAACTTCTATCTGGGCTCCGACCAGTATGGCTATGTCGAGGTCGGGCATCTCGCGATCCTGCACGCCATCCTGGACTTCGCCTGCGGGCTGACTGTCCCTCAGGACTGATATTCCATGGCCGTCCCATCCCAGACCGCGGCGCATTCCGACGTCACGCTGCTGACGCCGGTCAACGACGTTCCCGATCCAGTCGTCACCATCCTGGTGCCCACGCTCAACGAGGAACGCACGGTCGGCCAGTTCATGGACTGGTGCGTCGAGGGCATCGCCAAGTCCGGCCTCGCGGTCGAGATACTGATCGCCGACAGCTCCACCGATGACACGCCCCAGATCGCCCTGCAAAAGGGCGCACGGGTCGTAAGGGCGCCCAAGCGCGGGTTGGGCCGCGCCTATATCGATTCCATCCCCTTCGTGCGCGGCGAGTTCATCATCATGGGCGACGCCGACTGTACCTATGATTTCCGCGAGATACGGCCCTTTTATGATGCTTATGCAGCGGGCGCGGAGTTTGTGATGGGCTCGCGCTTCAAGGGCATCATCGATCCCGACGCGATGCCCAAGCTGCATCGCTATTTTGGCACCCCCGTCACCACCTTCATCCTCAATTTCATGTTCGCCAGCCGCTTCTCCGACATTCATTGCGGCATGCGCGGTATCTCCACGGACGCGCTGCTGCGCATGAAGCTTCGCAGCCAGGGCTGGGAATATGCCTCCGAGATGGTGCTGAAGTCCGTGCATATGAAGCTGCACACCATGGAAGTGCCGATCCATTTCCACAAGGATCCTGAAGGACGCCTGAGTCATATGAAACGGCGCGGTTGGCTGGAGCCATGGCGGGCCGGCTGGGCCAATCTCAAAGCCATGTTCGTCTATGGCGTCGATTTTTTCCTGGCAAAGCCCGGCGCCATTCTGTTCGCAGCGGGTCTGCTGTTGATGCTGGCGCTGATAGGCGGCCCGTTGACCATTGGGCGTCTACAGCTTTCCACCAACTTCATGCTTCTGGGCTTCGGGCTGGCGATTTTGGGCCAGTCGATGCTGTTTTCCGCCGGTCTTGCGAAAATTCTCTTCGACTATTCCGGCAGGATGGGGCTGAAGTTCCATTTGATGTTCACGCATAAACGCGTCGTCATCGCCTGCCTTGCTGCGATTGGCGCCGCGGCCATCGGGCTCTATCCGCTTATGCACGACTACTTACAGCATGGCTATCTGCCGGAAGGTGTAGGGGTTCAGACGCATTGGGCCATTGTCAGCATCTGGCTCCTGATCGCCGCCTTCCAGACCTTCATCTTTGCTCTGATGGTGCGCGCCATGCGGCTGATGCTGCCGGTTCCGGATCAAACCCGTTCCTGATCCGGTGCGCCATCAGCTTTGAGAGATTGTCATCCTCGTGAGCTGATCGCACGGACCATAAAAGCAGTGCGACGTGAAGGGGCTGATGATAGGAAAGCCCGCAAACAGGGGAACGATCCGCCCCAATGGAGTTGGAATTGCTTCTGCTGGCACTCACTGTCTTGGCGATGCTGGCGGTTGGGCTGGTGCTGTTCAGCGCCTTCTGCCGGCTGGTGGGCGCCGGCCCGGACTTCTTCCCTGAGCGGCGGGACTTGTTGCTGATAGGTCCCCTGCCGGGATTGGCGTTGCTCGCCATCCTGCTTACGGTCCTGTCCCTTCTGCACCTCGTCCGGCTTTGGGTCATGCTGCCCCTCGCCATTCTGATTCTGGTCGCCTTGCGGCGGGACACGCTCATTTTGTGGAACGCCCTGATGGACGGCGCCACCGCCACCATCGCAGCAGCGCGCTGCGGCGATCTCTTGCCTGTTATAAGCTTGGCAGCCGGCTTGGGCGTGGCTTATGCCGGGCTGTTTCTTTGCTATTTGCCAGCGGCCATCGTGGATGTCTGGGCCTATCATCTGCCGCTGGCGCGCAGCATCGTAAGCCATGCAGGCTTCGTCTACCCCCAGATAGACCATTTGCTCTACGGCACCCAGCCAATGGCGCTGGAGATGTATTATGGCGCGGGCATGGTGATAGCCGGGCATTTCGCCATCGCCGGCGCCATCAACCTCGCCATCTACATGGGACTGTTGCTGCTGTTGCTGTCCTTCTCGCGGCACGCCAGGCCTTTTCTGTTCCTGGTCTTGTGCAATATCTTCGTCGGGCGCGCGTGGTTCTTCGACTCCGCCACTCCCATGATCGACACACCGCGCGCCTGTCTCTCCATTGCCGCTTTTCTGTTCGCCTATCGCTATGCCCTTAATTTCCGGCGCCTGGATCTCGTCTTGGCGGCCTTGATGGCGGGCTTCGCCGCGGCAGCCAAGACCACGGAACTCGTCACCGCCCTGATGATATGTGCAGTTCTTGCGCCATTGATCTGGCGCCGCCGCGCCTGGTCCGACCTGTTTGCGGCAGGTTGTGCCTTCACAGCCATTGCCAGCTATTGGTACGTCAAGAATCTCGTCCTTTACGGCAATCCGATCTATCCGTTCCTGTTTGCGCATCCAGGCCTGAGCGATGCCTGGATGCGCGACCTAATGGTGGAAATGACCCAGCCAATGGATCCCGCCGACCGCGTCTATTCCACCAATCTGCTGACGGTGCAGGGCTGGCATGATTTTGCCGTTGTGGTGCGTTCCAAGTTCGATTGGCTTTGGAGTGTGGCACTTCTTTCCACACTGGGTCTGCTCCTGCCTCAGCCGCGGCGCTGGATGCTGCCCCTGTGGTCGGCAATGCTGTTCCTGTTCTGGTATGCGAGGATGTTCAATCATATTCGCTGGGCTCTCCCCGCCGTTATCCTGCTGACAGTGAGTGCCTATCTGGTGGTCAGCTTTGCTCTCGACCGCTTGCTGGAGGCCTGGCACGGGGAAAGGGGTGGTATATTGGCCCGGCCCATGGCGGCGTTGCGCAACACGGCCCTTGCCCGGCACCTGCCGGCGGTGGTGAGCGCAGTCGTCATTGCCGTCCTGACATATGGCGGTATTCGCATTGCCCATGGCGGAGGCCAGCGCGTCCTTCCGACATGGATGGACCAGGACCTGTTGATCGCACTCACCCATTCCGGCGATCCGGAGAATTATCTCAATGATGTCCGGCCCGACTATCAGATATATCGCTATATCGGCAGGCACGATCTCGGCCGCGTGTTCCAGCCTTTTGACAATGGCAGTGCATTTTACGCTTCGGCGTATAATGACGGTCAGCCCAACCGCTGGATTCTGGATTATCGGATGATGCCCGTCGGGCTCGAGGACACCGACGCGTTCCTGGCGCGCAACAAAGTCCACTACTTCGTACAACCTTCTTCTCTTACGCCGGTAGAAGTACAACGACTGGGCCCGGACCGCATGGCCCTGGCTGATCGGATGATTGAAAAGCTGAAGCCGCGTTCCCAGCTCGTGATTTCCGACCGTTTCGGAAGCCGCTTGTATGAGATAAGACCGGAAACGTCCGGCAAGTCTGCCGCTCCGTGATGATGAATAATATTGGACGAGGCTTCTGATGGTCGCTGAAAAGATTGCTATTCCCTGTCCGGTCTGCGGCTCATCGGACTTTTCCGTCCTGTATGAGCCCTGGTCCGAGGAGGCCGATCCGGTTCTCCTTTATGGGGTGGCAGCGAGCTTTCGCGGATCTCAGCGCCTCGTAAAGTGCAAGCAGTGCACCTTGGTATATGAAAATCCCCGATACCCGGTCGACGTGATCGTCCAGGGCTACATGGCTTCCCACGATACCGGTCACGACAGCCAATATGCATCGCGTGTCGGCTCGTTTCTGCGTGCGCTCAAGAAATTGCGCCGGCATATCCCGCCTCCCGGCAGCAAGGTCTTGGACGTCGGAACGGCCAGCGGCGCATTCGTGGATGCCGCGACCCGGTTCGGTTATGAAGCCTGGGGCCTTGAACCGTCCCGGTTGCGGGTTTCACAGGCCCGGGAGAGAGGGCTGCGCGTCGAGCAGGGTGTGATCGAAAGCCATCCTTTTGCCCCGGGGTCTTTCGATATGGTCACGCTCTGGGATGTTATCGAGCACATGCCTGATCCGCTCACCTCGCTTAAGCATGTTTATCCATTACTGAAGCCGGGCGGAATTCTGCTCCTGAACTTTCCGGATATCGACACCTGGCAGGCCCGGCTGGCGGGCAAGCACTTCTGGTGGATTGTGGCGGCGCATCTCACCCAATTCTCGCCGCGAACCATTTCCGAGATATCCAAGCGCGCCGGTTTCCAGGCCTTCCATTTCCAGCCCTTCTGGCAAGCCATGGAGTTCGGCTATCTGGAAAAGCTGGCGCTGACCTACTACGACAACGCCGTCTTTCGTCTCGGCAGAAAGCTGCTTCCGCAATGGCTGAGGAAAAAAGCCGTTCCGTTTTATGCGAGCCAGACGACGGGTCTCGCCAGACGGGTCGGGTAGCGGTTCATTGGCATAAGAGTTCTGAAGAATGATGCAGGAGAAGCTGGCAAAGCGAACCTTGGCAGTGCTGGGGGTCAAGATCGCCGTGACCGTCCTCTTGGGCTGGCTTGCCTTGCGCAATGTCAATCTGAAGCAGGCCGTCGGCTTTGCCGAAACGATCCCGGTTGGGAGTTTCGCAGCGGTTGTTCTTATTTCCGCCGCCCAGCTCATCTTGGCGACCTGGAGGTGGCGGCTGGTGCATGGACGCACGGGCGTGCCGTTGGCGCTCATGCCCGCTTTGCGGCTTTTTCTTTTGAGTCAGTTCTATGCCCAGACCCTGCCGTCCACCGTGCCGGGTGACGCTGCGCGAATCTGGGGTGCGGCCCGGTTCGGCGGAAAGGGGGCAGCCGCGGTCGGAGTTTTGATCGACCGCATCCTGACTTTGTTGGCGCTGTTGCTGCTGGCGGGGATTTCGGTTGCCGCCCTTTTGCTTGGCGGCCTCGCATCGCCGGTCCTTGTCGTTCCGCTGATGGTTCTGGCAGCGGGTTTTGTGGCACTGGCCATACTCGTCATCTTCCGCCGGCAACTTCACGGATTTCTACCCACACGGGCGGGTGGCTTTGCGCTGCAGCTGGGGGATGCCTTGCACCAGCTGACAGCGTCACCCGATCTCGCGGGTTTGGGCGTGATCTCACTTTTGATTCATGGGCTGGGCATTTTGATTATCTGGGTGTTGGCGCAGGGAATGCATCTTCCCCTTGGTTTAGGGACCGCCTTCATTGCGATGCCATTGGTTCTTTTGGCGGCGCTGATTCCGATTTCAGTGAACGGTTGGGGGGTGCGGGAAGGAACGATGGCCACAGTTCTGGCGGGCTTCGGTATCGCCCACACCGAGGCCGTGACTCTTTCCGTGGTGTATGGACTTTTCCAACTTGCGTGGGGACTTGTGGGCGGGGTGATCGTTTTGCTTGCCGGCAATTCCGCTGCCGCATCACGGGTGACTTGACGCAGCCTCAAGCCGGCAGATATATGACAGCACTATTGGTGTATAATTGCGGCACTCTGAAATCGGAACTTTTGAAGGCGAATTAACGCATGTTCCGGATGCATTGACGGCACGCCCTGCCAGTTCAGAAACGGCCCGCCTGGGGGATACAAATCTGCGCCAGATGTTAGACTGCAAGAATGTCTAGATTCACTGCCAGCTGAAGGAAGCCATGGCCAAGGTCCTTTTAATCAACCCTTCCTATGTCCCCAGCTATGGCGGCGCCCGCGGCGGCATCATCAACCCCATTCATCCCACCTTGGGTCTGGCCACGATTGCCGCTACCGCCCGGGAACGGGGTCATGATGTCGAGATTTTCGATCTGTCCTGGCGTCCCTACGACATAGACCTGATCCGGTCGAAAGTCCTGGAAGCCAAGCCGGACCTTGTCGGCATCACCGCCACCACGCCGCTGATGAACCAACTGCGCGACATGTCGGTGCTGATCAAGGATATTTCCAAGGACATCTATCTGGTGGGCGGGGGCGCGCATCCCTCCGCAATGCCCCTCGAGACCTTGCACGAATCCATGTTGGATGCGGTCTTCGTCGGCGAAGCCGACTATTCCTTCGCCGAATTGTGCGACAGCAACGATCCCAAGACCGTCAAGGGGATCTATTACCGCCGAAACGGCGAGGTCCTCAAGACCGAAGCCCGCACCCCCATCGAAAACCTCGACAGCCTGCCGATGCCGGCATGGGACCTTTACGAGATCGAGGACTATCGTCAGATATCGCGCCTGCTTTGCCGCAGGCCGCCCGTCACCATGGCCGAATTTTCGCGCGGATGCGTTTTCAAGTGCGATTTCTGCGCCAGCAAGATCACCATGGCCTTGGGCTATCGCAAGAAATCGCCCGAGAGATGCGCCGAAGAAGTCCGGCGGATGCATGCGCTGGGCTTCCGCGAATTCATGCTCGCCGACGACATTTTCACCTCGGACGAGAATTGGGCCGTCGAAGTTTGCGAAGCGATTACCCGCACCGGTATCGACATGGCGTGGACCTGCTCCAACGGGATTCGGGTCGAAAGCGCCAAGAAGAATCTTTTCGACGCTCTGCGCCGGGCAGGATGCTATCGCGTTTCGTTCGGCTTCGAATCCGGAAATGACCAGGTGCTGAAGATGTTCGGCAAGGGAGGGCGTGCCAGTATCGAACAGGGAAAGACTGCCGTCAGCACGGCGCGAAAGGCCGGCATCGACGTGACCGGATTTTTCATGCTCGGACTTTCTCCGGACACCGAAGAAACCATGATGGATACCATCAATTTCGCCCGCGAGCTGCCGGTGGACATGATGAAGTTCGGGATTTCCATCGCCTTTCCCGGCACGGCCATGTTCAACAACTACGTCAAGCAGGGACTGGTGAAGTCCTTCGATTGGGATGAATATTTCATCTACACCAGTCAGCCGCTTTTCAATCACGCTCGGCTCTCCTACGCCACCATCAAGCGGTATATGGAAATCGCGCATCGCAAGGCGATCTTCCAGAATCCGAAATTTTGGCTGCGGCGGATCTGGCGCGGCATCCGCACCGGGGAGTTCTTCTGGGATGCCTACTACGCCATTAAATACTTTTCGAAGCCGACGATCAGCGGCAAGGTCGAAACCAAATATTATGCCAAGGCGCGCTGGCCGGCCCATTGTTATGTTCAGTCTCCGCCGATCCCGGCGCAGTACAAGGTCGTGCGCAAGCATGCGGAGCCCGTTCTGAAGAATATCCCGAGCGGCAGTCCAGAAGCGGGTTTGACACAGCCGGCCTGACGCCCAAGCTGCCGCGATCATCAAGACGCTATTTCAGTCTTGGTCCTGAGCTGGGCCTGGGTGCCGGCGCTTTTGCCGTGTTTGCAGGCCGCGGCGGAGATGCTAAAGCCCTGTCCCGCAGCGCCGCGCTGGCCGCTGAAGGAGAATCAAATTGCGCATTCTGGTGACCGGCGCCGCCGGCTTTATCGGCAGCCATCTATGTGACCGGTTGCTGTCACGCGGCCACCAGCTGGTGGGGATCGACAATCTTCATTTGGGCCGGATGCGCAACATCGAGCACCTGGCCGGCAATCCGGCTTTCCGTTTTGAGCAGTTGGATTGCCTGGACGCGAGCGGCCTGGACCGGCTGTTCAAGGCCGCGCGCTTCGATGCCGTGTTCCATCTGGCCGCCAATTCGGATATTGCGGCGGGCAATGCCGACCGTGGCCTCGATCTCAAGCTGAACCAGCTCACCACCACCAGTATCCTGGAAGCGATGCATGTAAACGGGGCGCGCCGCCTGTTCTTCTCCAGCACCTCGGCGGTGTTCGGCGAGCATGAAAAGGCGTTGGCCGAGGATGACGGGCCGCTGCAGCCCATCTCCTTCTATGGCGCCAGCAAGCTTGCGGCCGAGGCCTTCGTTTCAGTCTATTCGCACACCTTGGGGCTGCGCAGCGTGGTGTTCCGCTTTCCCAATGTGGTAGGCGAACGCTCCACCCATGGCGCGATCTTCGATTTCATCGGGAAGCTGCGGAAAGATAAAAGCGCCTTGCATGTCCTGGGCGATGGCCGGCAGACCAAGCCCTATCTCTATGTCGCGGACCTGATCGACGCGATCGAAACCGCCTGGGCACAGCCCGAGACCGCACTTGCGGTCTACAACGCGGCAGGCGAGGGCGCGACCTCGGTGAAGGAGATTGCCGAAACCGTGATCGCCCATTTCGGAACGCCGGAAACCGAGATCGTCTATGGCGGCGGCGCGCGCGGCTGGCCGGGCGATGTGCCGCGTTTCAGCTACAACACCGCCAAGCTTCGCAGCCTGGGCTGGTCCCCCAAACATGAATCCGGCGCCGCCGTCTGCCGCTCCGTGGAGGCCATCAAGGCCAATGGCTTCTGATGTGGCCAACGGTATGATCGACCGTTACGGTCTCATCGCGGCGTGTGCGCCAGGAGTGTTGCCATCATGATCGTTTCCTGCGCTCCGTTCCGCGTCAGCTTTGTCGGCGGCGGCTCCGACATCTCCGCTTTCTACCGGCGCCAGCGCGGCGCGGTGCTCTCCTGCACCATCGCGAAATACAGTTTCGCCATCGTCCATCAATTTTTCAACGAGCGGAAATATCATCTCAAATATGCCCGTAGCGAGCTGACCGACACGCTGGACGAGGTGCAGCACCCCCTGCTGCGCGAGGCGCTGCGCATGCAGAAGATCGAGCCCGGAATCGAAGTGACGTCCGTCGCCGACATTCCTTCCGGCACCGGACTGGGCTCTTCCAGTTCCTTCGCGGTGGCGCTGCTGAACGCGCTGTACGCCCACCGCTCCATCTTCGCCTCGAAAGAGCAATTGGCGCGGGAAGCCTGCGCGCTGGAGATCGAATATCTGAAGGAGCCGATCGGCAAGCAAGACCAGTATGCCGCGGCCTATGGCGGGCTGAACTTCATCGAATTCCATCCTAACGAAAGCGTCACGGTTCAGCCTCTGGTGTTGCCGCCGGGGGTCATGTCCGAACTCGAGAGCCGGCTGATGCTGTTCTACACCGGCGACCAGCGCGACGCGCGCACCTTGCTGTCCAAGCAGGTCTCCAGCATGCAGTCCGATGTCGACAAGTTCGCCACCATGCAGCGCATGGTCGATCTCGCCTATGAGATGCGCGACGTCCTGGCGGCGGAGGACCTGGACGGGTTCGGCGAGCTTTTGCACCGGGGCTGGGAGATGAAGCGCAGCCTGGGTGGCATCTCCTATGCCCGCATCGACGATTGCTATGAGCGCGCGCGTGCCGCCGGCGCGGCGGGCGGCAAGCTGGCCGGCGCAGGTGGTGGCGGCTTCCTGGTGATCTATTGCGAGCCGGACAGGCAGGCCGCGGTGTGCGATGCGTTATCCGAGCTCAAGCAGGTGGATTTCCAGTTCGACAGGGCAGGCGCACGTGTCGCCTTCGCGGAATAATGGCGCGCCTTCTGGTCACGGGCGCCTCGGGCTATATCGGCCACCAACTGGTCGAGATCGCCCGAACTCAGGGGCACGACGTGATCAGCTTGGGCCGGGATCGCGCCGACGTCCGCTGGTCGCAGGGGGAGCCTGTGCCGGAGGGCGTCTTTGCGGGCGTGGACGGTGTTATCCATCTCGCGCATTCGTGGGAAGCGGATGCCAAGGGCAATGCCGGATTGAATGGCGATTCCAGCGAAGCCCTGGCCCGCGCCGCGCTGGCAGCCGGGGTGCCGCGGTTTGTCTTTGCCTCCACCAATTCCGCACGCGCCGAGGCGCGCAATGCCTATGGCCGCGAGAAATTCGCCACAGAGACGCGTCTCGCACGCTTGCCCGGTGCGGCCGGCCGGCTGGTCAGCGCCCGCATCGGCCTTGTTTATGGCGGCGTCCCTCGGGGCCAATACGCCATGATGCGCACGCTCACCCGGCTGACGCCGGTCCTGCCTTTGATAGGCCTGGACCGGCAGGTGCAGCCGATCGATCTGGAAGAAGTGTGCGCGGGGCTGCTGACTCTGGCGACGAGGCCGGACCTTGCCGAGTCCGTTTATGTCCTGGCCGGAACGCCCATGCGGTTCGGCGCCTGGCTGAAGCTTTTGCGCCGCGCGCAGACCGGCAGTGGGCTGGTTCTTTTGCCCCTGCCACTGGGGCCGGTGCTGGCATTGAGCCGTTTGGGCCCCGGGTCGATCCGGGAGAGGCTCCTGGGCCTGGCAGCGGCTTCGCCCATTGAGAGCACAGCCAGCCTGGAGGCCTTAGGTCTATCTCTCGCGGACCCTGCGGTTCGGCTGGATGAGAACTCCCAGAATGAGATCCGGGCTCTGTTGGCCTATATGGGAGCCAAGCCGGTCACCGCGGACATGGAAGCCGACTTGGCCAAGGGCATGGCTTCGGCCGGACTTGCCCCCATAGGCCTGTCGCGCCGGTTCGTGCGCCATCCCCATTTCCTGGCGTTGGTCGATCCTCCCGCGAACCATTGGGCGCATCGGCTCGGTAAGGCCTTGCATCTGGCTTCCCAGGTTGTGGCCGCGCATCAGGGCGAGAAGCCCCGCCCTGGCCCAATTGCCATCGCTGGCTTGATCGTGACCGACCTGCTGGCGCGGCCATTTCGGCTGCTCTTTGGCCGCCGTTATCGATGAGTGAGCCCGACATCCTGGTGATCGGCAGCGGACCGGCGGGCGTCTCGGCTTCGGTGCCTTTGGTGGAAGCCGGCCGCAGAGTCCTGATGCTGGACGGCGCTTGCGCCGACGATCCGGAGCCGAGCGGCGCAGCGCGGATCCTGGGCCTCGCGCTGGAGGGGCTCTCGAACGAAGACGGCCTGTCTCCCAAACTAAGGGCGCCTGAGGCGCGTCGTGCGCTGGCGGATTTTCGCCGCGTCCATGGCGTGGAGGCGGACAATTTCCTGGCCGTCGGCTCGATCGCACGCGGCGGTCTTTCGCGGGTATGGGGTGCCTTCGTGGCGGAATTCGACGCCGCCGATCTGGAAGGCTGGCCGATCGGGCCGGAGGATATGGCGCCATCCTATCGCCGCGTGGCGGAACGCATCGGCATCAGCGGTACCTTGGACGATGCGACCGGCGCGCGGCTGGGGACAGTCTCACCGTTACAGCCATCTTTGCCCCTGGGGGCGGCGTCAGACATGCTGCTGAAGGGGTATCGCGGTGACGGGCCATTGCTTTTGGGCCGGGCGCGCAATGCGCTGATCAGCCGGTCGCGCGAGGAACGGCGTGCGTGCGATCTGCGGGGCGGCTGTTTGTGGGGCTGTCCGCTGGGTGCGATCTATGATGCCCGGCATGATCTTGCGCGGCTGATGCGGAACACCAACTTTGAAGTCGCCGAGAAAGCGGAAGTCGTTGGCTTGGAAAAGCAGATATCCGGCTGGCGCGTGCGCACAGCGGATGGACGCGGCTTCTCCGCCGGCAGAGTCGTATTGGCGGCCGGTACTTTGGGCAGCACGCGGCTGGTAGCGCCGCTGCTGCCGGCAATTCCGGAATGGCGGCTGTTGAGCAATCCGGTGTTGGCCACGCCGCTGCTGATGCCCCGCGCGCTGACAGCGTCTCCGAAGCCCTGTCACGATCTGGCGCAACTGGCATTCTTCCTTTCCTTCCGCGACGGCGGTGACGGCTATGTCAGCGGCGCCGTCTATGAGACAAAGGGGCTTGCCGCATCCAGCTTCGCCAGCCAATTGCCGCTGGGCCGCCGCGCCGGCGAGGCCGTCTTCCGTTATCTTTCGCCCGCGCTGCTCGTTGCGGTGACCTATTTTTCCGGAGCTTTCAGCGACAACCGGCTTCGCTTCGAACAGACAGGGGGCCGGTTGAGCATCCGCGGCGGCTTCGCCGCGGATTTCGAGAATCTGGCACAGCGGACAAGCCGCGAGCTGGGGCGCCATTGGCGCCGGCTGGGCGCGGTGCCAATGCCCGGGGGCAAGTTGGCCATCCCCGGCACGGACGCGCATTTCGCAGGGACACTGCCCATGGGAGGCACGGCCGCCAACGGCACCAATGTTCTGGGCGAATTAAAAGGCCTTCCGGGCCTTCACATCGTCGACGGCGCGGTGTTGTCCACCCTGCCGTCCAAGCATGCCACCCTTACCATAATGGCGAATGCCGACCGTATCGGCACTGCGCTCTCGCGGCTTTAGACCCTGGTATTTCCGCGCCATCGTGGTTTGACGGCCGGGCCGGCAATCAGCGCCGCTTTGAAGCCCGCTGCAGAGCCTGCGGGCGGTCGTCGCGCCAACCCAAGTCCAGGCTGATCATGCGGGCGGTGCTGCGCACCTCTTCCGCCAGGGACTGCATGCGGGAGTCGTCCATATATTGAGCGGCGCTGGAAACGCTGATCGCGCCGACGATCGCGTTGGTGACGTCGCGCACCGGGGCGGCAACGCAGCGAATGCGGTCCTCATTCTCCTCAAGGTCCAGGGCATAGCCGGTCTTTGCATATTCATGCATGCGGCGCAGCCACAGTTGGAGAGGCACGCCATAATGCCTGCCCTGATGATTTTCGTACTCGTACAGTTCCCGCCAGCGCGCCTCTGGTTCATCCAGGATCAGCGCCTTTCCGAGGCCGGTTGACCGCAAAGGCTGGAGTTCGCCAATGCGCGAGCTGATTTCCACACGCCGGCCGCCCGAAATCTTGTCCAGATAGAAGGCACGTGCGCCGTCCAGGATGCCCAGATGAACCGTGTCGCCGGTGCCGGCAGCCAATACTTCGATATGCTCCCGCGCCACCCGCTGCAGGCTCATCAGGGCGCGCGCCTGGAAACCCAGTTCGAGCAGCTTAGGTCCCAGGGAATAGCCGACCCGCGGCGCAAAACTCAGATAGCGCCGCCCGACCAAAGTGCCCGCAAGGCGATGGGTGGTACTGCGGTTGAGACCGAGGGTTTCGGACAAGGCCACCAGGTTGGTGGTGCCTGCCGCCACCGCTTCCAGCACGTCGAGACCACGGATAAGCGTCTGGCTGCCGGCCAGCCCTTTCTCCTTGGGAGCCATATCCGGCGAACTCCGTTTGCCGGACGTGCGCGTGTGCTTCTGGGGCGCCTCCTTTTCGGGCTCCTCGGACAGAGAAATGCCGGATGATGAGCTGTTGTCTTTCATACTGCTATCTTTCATGAAACTGTATTCATCACAGGAATACAGGCGCCGATTCACTGTGAACAATGAATCGGGAAGTTCGATCTGAACTATTCTGCTCAGGCGCTCCAGAATAGAAGACTGATCATAAGAGAGCAGACATCCCTTTTCAATATATGAGATGCCTTGGCATCGCTTGCAAATGCCCGAATCACCGAACGACGATCCGGCGCTCAAGCCAAAGAATAACGCACGGGCGCTTTCGAGCCCGCAAGCGGCATTTATCTGTTTTCCTCTACCGGTTCAGGCGAATGCCGACGCGGTAGAGGCGGCCGATCGTGTCATACAAAGCGGGATTGACGCCCATGGATGTGTTGGGCGCGGCGTTGGCGATCGCGGGGGGATCGACATTGGTGACATTGTCGATCCTGCCGAAGACTTGCCAGCTCTCGTCCAGGTTAAAGGTGCCGCCGACATTGAAGTAGAAGGCGCCCGGGATGAAGTTGTTATTGACCGTCGGGCTGTTGGCGGTCGGCAGCGGGCAGCCGCTGGTGCACTGGACATATTGGGTATTAAGGCGCCCATCGCTGATCCAGTTTTCGCTGAAGGTGATGCTCCAGCGGTCGGCGGCGTAGGTCTGGGTTTCATACAGTTTCCAGTGAGGGATGTTGCCGCCATTCTCGCCGGCGGATTCGTGCGGCACGGTGCCCAGCACGCCCGAGGTCGAGATGAACTTGCTCACATGGGTGGCAAGCGAGCGCAGCACGAAATTGCCCGGTATGTCCCAATCCTGCAGGTCGAAGCGGTAGCTCGCTTCGATATCGAAGCCGTCCGTCACGGTGGATGCGAGATTGAAGCTTGTCGCGATGACCTGAGATATGACCGTTGACGTATTGGCCAGGTTGCCGCCAGGCGGGTTGGTGATGATCGCGGCGCAGTTTGCGGTGAAGCCCTGGAAGCACAGGTCCATCGACTGTTGCGCATTGAAACTGCTGATCTGCCCCTTCAGAGCTATGCGGTAATAGTCCAGCGATGAGCTGAAACCGGGGAACCAGGAGGGCTGGTAGATCACCCCGACTTCCGTGGTCTGCGCTTTTTCGGGCTGCAGCGCCGAGTTGCCCCGGGCGACATTCTGGATCTGCTGGGATTGTGTCGTGAAGTCGTTGACCACCGTGCCGGTGGTGACCGTCTGGGCGGCGAACAGTTCGCTGAGGTTGGGGGCCCGGATGTCGCGCGACTGCAGCGCCCTGAAACGCAAGCCATCGATCGGCGTCTCCCAGGTGGCACCGACTTTCCAGGTGTTCACATAGCCGGAGGTGCTGTAACCGGTGGCGCGGCCGGCCAGCGACAGGTTGATCTCGCCCCAGTCCTGGTCCTTCAGCAGGGGGACCAGGGTTTCCAGAAAACCTTCGGTCACGGTGTAGCTGCCCGCGCCGCTGAAGAAGTTGCCGTTGAACCAGTTGCCGCCGCCCGTGCAGTTGAGCAACGGATCGGTGCAATTGGGCCCGCCGGTGGAAACCGGATCGCCGGTCACGTCATAGCGTTCTTCGCGATATTCAAAGCCCGTCGCCACCGAGATGGGACCGGCCCATGTCGAGAGCGGTTCGCCATTGGCGCTGATGCTGAAGGCATCTTCCTTGAGATGGGTCAACTGCTGGGTGCCGGCATTGTGACTGCCGCCATACAGCCAATCGATGGTGGCCTGGGAAACGGGCACATTGCCGAAGACATTGTAGGGCACGCAGCCCAGCGAGCGTGCGACGGTGCTGCGGCAGACGATGGTGCCGCTCGGGCCCGCAATCGCATCCACCGCGGCATTGAAATAAGGGTTGAGGAAGGTGTGGACCTTGATCTTGGAATCCACCTCGCCATGCTCGAAATAGGTGTTCCAGGTCCAATCCTTGTCGAACAGGCCGAAGGAGCCGTCCGCGCCCACCACGAAACGGCGCTGGGTGCGCGCGGTCTTGATCGTGGCGCCATCGTTGATCGCGCCATTGTCGGTCCCGATCTGGAAACTTGTGACACCGGCATTGACGCAGGCCTGGTTGAATCCGGCCGGCAGGAAGGCATTCGGCCCCCCGGCGGCATTGCCGCACTGGATGTTCAGCCCGCCGAAAATCGGGATGTTGCGCACCGAGCGGTTCTGGGTATGCACTTCGCCGAAGTTCGCTGTCGCCCAGAGGTTGAGATTGGACAGCAGGTCGTAGGAAACCCGGAGATAAGTATCCAGGCGGTTGATGGGGCTGACGGCGGTGACGCCGCCGGCAATGGCGCCGCTATTGTCGCCGCCGATACACCAGGGCGAGACGCAATTCGTGACCACGCCCACCTGGCTTCCGGAGGTCGCTTTTGTCGGAATTGGCGGACCGCCATAGATTCCGGTGCCGTAATTGAAGGGGAAGGGCGTGCCGCCGTCACCGAAAGCGGTGCCTTGCAACGGACCAGTCGTGACAACGCCATAGAGGCCCAGCTGATAGTCCGTCGCGTTCGCCGCAACGACATATTCCGGCAGTCCGGCCGGCGTGGCGGCAATGGAGTTTCTCAGCAGTCCGGTGGAGTTGTACCATTTGCGTCCGTGCGGGCCCTTGCCCACGCCGAGTTGGCCCGAGCCGACGCCGTCCTCGAAATTATATTCGGCTGAGCCTTCGATGTGACCGCGCCCGCCCGCGAATTCCGTGCCGGCCGCCATCTGCAGCAACACGCTGCCGTCATCGCCATAGGTGGACATGCCGCCTTGGACATTGGCTTTGAAGCCGTTGAATTTCTTGTCGATGATGATGTTGACCACACCGGCAATCGCGTCCGAACCCCAGGAGGCCGAGGCGCCGCCCGTCACCACGTCCACCCGTTGGATCAAAAGCTGCGGCAGTTCGCTGACGTCGGTGATGCCCTGCACGTTCGACGGCACGATGCGCTGGCCGTCGATCAGGGTCAGAGTGCGGATGGTGCCAAGGCCGCGCATGGCAAAAGTCGAGAGGCCATTGGTGCCGCTGCCGGTGCCGCCCGTGCCGGTGGTGACACCCTGACTGCCCAGCAGGGAAGGCAGTTGGGCCACGGCAGAGAGTATGTTCTCCTGCGCCTGGTTGGCGATGTCATCGGACCCCAGCACCGTGGTTGGCGTCGGCGCCTGAAATCCATCGCGGACGATGCGCGACGCGGACACCGTGACATTTTCGGTTTCCTGCGCGCGGGCCGTACCGACCAGACCGGGAGCAAACGCTGCCATTAAGGCGGCGGTGCTGGCCATTGTCAGGGCGCGGCGTTTCACCGGCATGCGAGTCGCATTGGCGGCGCCATTCATCGCGATCGAGATCATGGTTTCCCCTCTGTTTTATCGGTCCGCCGTGGAACGGACGCTTATTTGTTCTGTTATTGTTCTGGTGAAACTATCAATTATTGATACATTCTCCCATATATTAATCAAGGATTGTGGTAACCCCCCGCTGCGCTTAGTATTCCTGTGCGCCCATCAATCGTGACCGCAGAGCACAATGCCGGCACAGCTATTTTGGGAGGACGCGTGCGTAGGAAGCCCATAACGAGGATGGCTGCCATCCTGGTCTGCACCGTCTTTGGCGCGGGCAGTGTTTGGGCCGCGGACAACAGTCATGTCGCCGGTCTGCGCCGCCTTTCCGAGCAGGAATATCGCAATTCCATCGCCGACATCTTCGGCAAGGACATCGCCGTGCAAGGCATGTTCGAGCCGCAAGTCCGCATGGGCGGGCTGGTCGCCACCAGCACGGCGGTCCTGTCGGTGACACCGGCCGGTTTCGAATCTTTTTCGAAGATGGCCGACAGCATCGCCATCCAGGTCACGGATGAGAAACATCGCGGCAAGCTGGTGTCCTGCAAGCCGAAGGCCGCCAATGCTCCTGATGACGCCTGCGCCTCGGAGTTTCTTGGCCATTACGGTCTTTTGCTGTTCCGCCGTCCGCTGACCTCGGCCGAACTCAAGGCGCGGGTGAACCTGGCCGGCGCCATGACCAAGTCGTCGGGCGATTTTTATACCGGCCTGCGCTACGGCTTGGCCGAGCTGATCCAGTCTCCCAATTTCCTGTTCCGCAAGGAGATGGCGGTGCCGGCCGGTGGCAAGGCCTACACACTCGAGCCTTATAGCCGCGCCACCCGCCTCAGCTATCTGATGTGGGATACGGCGCCGGATGCCGAGCTGCTGAAAGCGGCTGAGACCGGCGAGTTGAATACGGCGGCGGGCCTGGAAAAACAGGTCGACCGGCTGTTGGCCTCGCCCCGGCTGGAAACCGGCATGCGCGCCTTCTTCACCGACATGCTGGAGCTGGACACATTCGACAATGTCTCCAAGGACGCGCTGATCTATCCCAAATGGGGCGGGGCGATGGCGCCTTCCGCCAAAGAAGAGACCCTGCGCACCACCATCAACCTGGCGCTGCGCGAAAATGGCGACATGCGCGACCTGATGACGACGCGCAAGACCTTCATCAATCGCAGCATGGCGGCGATCTACGATGTCGACTTCAGCTTCGATGGCGATTGGATGCCCTATGAATTTCCCGCGGACTCGGGCCGCAGCGGAGTGGTGACCCAGGTCAGCATGCTGTCCATGTTCTCGCATCCCGGCCAAAGCTCGCCGACCAAGCGCGGCGTGGCGCTGATGGATATCTTCCTGTGCGAACCGACGCCGACGCCGCCGGCCAATGTCGATTTCTCCGCCATCAACGACACCAGCGGTCCGCTCAAGACGGTGCGCGAGCGGCTGATGGCGCATGCGACGACACCGACCTGCGCCTCCTGCCATACCCATAGCGACCCCATCGGTCTGTCGCTGGAAGGCTTCAACACCATCGGCGGGCGCCGGCTGACCGAGAACGGCCAACTGATCGACCTGTCGGCCACCATAAAAGGCACGACCTTCAAGGACGGCCCGGGCTTGGGCAAATATCTGCACGACAATCCCAAATATCCCGCCTGCATGGCGCGCAAGCTCTATGGCTATGCCAAAGGTGTGAATAGCGAAGACGTCGACGCCACCGTCTTCAAGGCGGCCTACAAGAATTTCACCGATTCGGGATATCGTATGCGCGCCCTGCTCAAGGGACTGGCCGAAAGTCCCGAATTCTTCAGCACACCAGCCGCCATACAGGATGCATCCGCCGAGCAGCCGACCAAGCTGGCATCGCACTAGACTAGAGGTACGTCATGAGGCTTCATCGCAGAACTCTGCTCCGCGGCATGTTCCAGGGCTCCGCCGCCGTCATGGGCGTGCCCTTCCTGGATTGTTTTCTGGACAGCAAGGGCCAGGCGCTGGCGGCGACGGGCCAACATCTTCCCACCCGCTTCAGCACCTTCTTTTTCGGCCTGGGCCTGACCACCTCGCTGTGGGTGCCCAAGAAGGCGGGGCTGGATTACGAAACCACCAGCCAGCTCAAGCCGCTCGAACCCTTCAAGAACAAGATGAATGTGTTCAGCGGCATGCGGGTGATGGTGGATGACAATCCCAACTTCCAACACTGGTCGGGCAATGCCGCCATCGCCACTGGCATCGCGCCGACCAAGGCTTCGCAGTTCGATTCCAAGACCATCGACCAGACCATCGCCGATGTCATCAGCCGTGGTACGCGCTTCAAGTCGGTGGCCGCGGCGGCGTCGGGCGATCCCAAACATTGCTATTCCAGCCTGGGCGGCGCCAACACCTTGCCCGCCGATCCTTCGCCCATGGCGCTCTACACCCGCCTGTTCGGGCCGGGATTCCAGGATCCCTCCAAGGCCGACTGGAAGCCCGATCCGCAGGTGATGCTGCAGCAAAGCGTGCTGTCCGCCGTCTCCGACGAGCGCAAGGATTTCATGAAGAATCTCGGCGCTGGCGACAAGACCCGCATGGATCAGTATTTCACTTCCGTCCGCGAAGCCGAACTTCAGCTGGCGGCGGAATTGAAGCGTCCGGAGATCGTGGCCAAGGTCGATATCCCCGCCGCGCCGGGCGAGATGCCGGTGAATTATGCCCTGCCCAATGTGCGCACCGTGACGCCGCTGATGGCCAAGCTGGGCGCGCTGGCGCTGGCGACCGACCAGACCCGGGTGTTCAATCTCGCCATCTCGGAACCCGGTTCGAACATCTTTGTGCCGGGAGACCCGCTTGGCTATCACATCACCACGCACATGGAGGCGATCGATCAGAACCTGGGTTATCAGCCGCGCGTCGCCAAATACAATGTCTACAGCATGGAACTGCTGGCCAGTGTGCTGAAGGAACTGGACGGGATTCCGGAAGGCGACGGCACCTTGCTGGATCACAGCCTGCTGTTCGCCTATAGCGACCAGAGCTATGCCAAGATCCATGCCGTGGACGGCATTCCCATCATGCTCGCGGGTAACGCCAATGGGCGTATGAAGACCGGCTATCACATCGCCGGCGGCGGCGCCCCGGTGTCGCGCGTGGGATTGACGGTGCAGAAGGCCATGGGCCTTTCCGTCGATGGCTGGGGCAAGGGCTCGATGGAGACCAAGAGTGCCTATACCGAATTGCTGGCTTAGCAGGGAGGCGACATGATCGTTCGGACGTCTCTTCTGGGCTCGACGGTGGCGGTTGCGGCGCTCTCCATCCTGACGCAGCCGGTCGCAGCCGCACCCTGGACCCGCGGCTTTGTCGTCGGCACTTATGGGTTTGCCTTCCATTATGGCGGCCGGCCCGAGTCGGCGGAAACCGATCCCGGCGCGGATTGCCCGCGCGGCAGTTCGGTCCACTTCGCCGATGAAGAGAATATGCGCAAAGCGCTCGTACAGCAGCCTTGGCGCAGCAAGGAAGAGATCGAAAACATCATCCGGCCGCCCGGAATCGAGAAGGCCAGGCTGCCCACCTATGTCCGCTTTTATGTCTGGGGCCGCGCCGCCTCTTATCGCGGGTGGCGCAAAGGCATCGAAACCTATGTCAATCCGTTTGCGGCGCCCGATCCCGGCCAGCCGCAAGTGACAGGCCGTATCGCCGACGGCCTTAACCTGGACGGCAAGGTCAAGGCCATCGATTTCGTCGGCACGGACGGCGAGAAGGGCATAGACAATGCGCTCTATCGCGCCTGGGGCTGCGATGCGCCCTTCCGCAATCCTGCCAGCGGCACTTTGGACCTGCGCGAAAATACCCAGATGCAGGAAGGCCTCTACACCGTGGTGATCCGGATCACCGGAAACCAGGATTCGCGCAACGACAGCGATGCGACGGTCGAGATCGGCTATTCGCCCGACAAGATCGTCCGCGATGCCGTGGGGAATGTGGCGTCGGATTATTCCTACCGCATCGTCAAGAGCGAGCAATACACCAAGCTGAGGGCGAAGATTAAAGACGGCGTGGTGGAGACCGAGCAGGTCGACCGGCTGCATGTGCCGCGCATCGGCTGGTTCCCCGATCAGATGGGCGATGCCGACTTCCACAGCGGACGTCTGCGCCTGAAGATCGACGCGGACGGCAGGGCAGCGGCAGGCTTTGTCGGGGGATACCGCAACTGGCTGGATCTTCTGGCGGAAAACACCTTCGCCCAGACCGGCGCGGAGCAGGGCATTCGCGATCATGAAGACGCGGTGAGCCTCTATTATGCGCTCAAGCGCAACGCGGACGGCATGCCCGATCCCAAGACGGGCCGCAACATGGGCATCTCGATGGCGTACCGGATCAAGGCGGTGCCGGCCCATGTGGTCGATCCCGCCAAGCCGGCGCAGGTGCGCAGGCCGGAAGAGGATGAGAAGCGCCGGAAGGGCTATGAGATGGTCAAGGCCGCCATGCTCAAGGCTGTCAGCACAAGGACCGTTCAGGAGGTGCCGCTGGGCACCGGCGAAGGACAGTTCCCGGCAATGGAACGCACCATCGCAGACCTGCCGAGCAAGGACTTCTTCCTGAAGACCCTCGATGCGCCCGGCAAGCTCGACGAAAACGGTAAGGTGATTAGCCCCGCGCCGAAGGCCGAGCCGCAGCGGCAGGTGAACAACAGCCCCGCCACCGCCGTCGCCAGCGCGGACGGCGATCCATAACGGCCTCTTTGGCAGCGCCGGCTTGCGCGCGGCCGGCGTCCGCGCCCCCACCCGTGCATATCCCGATCGTCAAGGGTTGCATGCGGATGCGCACGTTGATCACCGGGCGGCGTTGACGGTATACCACTTTATAGTACGATTGATTATATAGTGGGATATAGGCTGGGGATGACGGTCCGGCGCATTGCCGGGTTTCGGACGCATCGCAGAATCAAGGTCCATCGTCCGCGATGGGGTTGCGAGAGCGCAGAAAACTTCACCACAAGAATGTGCATAAGGAATAGCAATGACTTTGTATGCCAATCGCTTCGCCGGAAAATCAGCAATCGTCACGGGAGGCGCTTCGGGATTGGGGTTGCAGGTTGCAACCCGTATCGTGGCCGAAGGCGGCAAGGTCGCGCTTTGGGACATCAATCCGGATGCGCTGGTGCAGGCCAGGAAAATATCCGGCGCCCACAGCACGCACGCCTTGGATGTGTCGGATTATCAGGCTGTGGTGAAAGCGGCGAAGGACAGCAATGCCGCGCTGGGCCGGGTCGACATCATGGTCGCCAGCGCCGGCATCACGGGTGCGACGGTTCCGGTCAGTGAATTCCCGGTCGATAGCTGGCTCAGGGTGATGGACGTCAACCTCAACGGGCTCTTCTATTGCTGCCGCGAGGTTCTGCCCTACATGGTCGCAAACGGTTACGGCCGCATCGTCAATGTCGCCTCTGTGGCCGGCAAGGAAGGCAATCCCAACGCCTCAGCCTATTCCGCCTCCAAGGCCGCGGTGATCGGCTTGACCAAGAGCCTGGGCAAGGAACTCGCCACCAAAGGCATTCTGGTGAATTGCATCACTCCCGCGACATTCGAAAGCGCCATCCTGGAGCAATTGCCGAAAAGCCAGATCGATTACATGAAGTCCAAGATTCCGATGGGCCGGTTGGGAGAAGCGGCGGAGAATGCCGCCTTGGTCTGCTGGCTTGCCAGCGACGAATGTTCTTTCTCGACAGGTGCCACCTTCGATATTTCCGGCGGACGCACGACCTATTGAAGCCGGGATATCTGGATGGAGTGTCAGCTTTGCACTAGTCTCGGCCGGTAAAAATACAACTCAGGCGATACGCACCTGGGACGGCACATAGGGGAAGGCGAAATGGGGAGAGCGAAATGGACAGGCGCGCGTTCATAAAGACGGCCGCCGCGGGCGCGGCCGCGGTTGGGGCGGCATCGGAAAGCGCCGGCGCACAGGATAAGTCGATCCCGATCATCAACACCCATGTGCATCTCTACGATCCCACGCGGCCGCAAGGCATACCCTGGCCGGGGCCCGAGCAGCCGGCGAGCATCTATCGCCGCTTTATTCCGGAAGATTACCGCAAGATCGCCGAGCCTCATGGCGTGGTGGGGATGATCGAGACCGAGTGCAGTCCCTGGATCGAAGACAATTACTGGGTGCTGGATGTCTCAAGGAATGAACCGATTGTGGTGGGCGAGGTTGGCGACCTGCTTCTGGGCCATCCCGATTATCACGAACATCTTAACCGGCTGCACAAGAACCCGCTCTATGTCGGTATCCGCGTATCCAATCTCTGGGGCCGCAACGTGGAAGAGCTGCTCAAGAAGCCGCAAGTCTGGACCGACCTCAAGGCGCTTTCCGATGCGGGACTGGCGATGGACTTTGGCGGCGGCCCGCGGGAGGTGCGGCAACTACTCCAAATCACCGACCGGATTCCCGATCTGCGGGTTGTGATCAATCACCTGCCGGGCGCGCGCGTCCCCGAAGACCCTGCCGAACGCGCCACCTGGCAAAAAAACACACAGGAGCTGGCAAAGCGGCCGCATATCTATGTGAAATTCTCCGAAATCTTCCAACGCGTGGATGAGCGCGGCCGCCGTGTGGCCACGGGCGGGCGCATTCCCAAGGATCTCGCCTTCTACAAGCCGCGCCTGGACGAAATCTACGAGACCTTCGGTCCCGACCGGCTGATGTTCGCCAGCGATTGGACCAACAGCGAACCGATGAGCACTTTCGCCGAGCTGGTGGCACTGGATCACGAATATTTCGCGCCCAAGGGCCGCGAGGTTATGGAAAAAGTCTTCTGGAAGAATTCGCTGGCGGCCTATCGGTGGAAGAAGCGGCGGGCGAACCAGCCCAGCCTGGCCTGACTGAGCAGTCCCAACAGCCGGAGCGGAAACGCCATGATCAAGCACATTGCCGGTGCCCTGATACTCGCAGTCTTGTCGGCTGCGCCCGCGGCGGCGCAGACCCCGGCCTCCAGCTTCGCGGCGGCCCAGAAGCAGTTCGACAACACCTGCGCGGGATGTCATGGCGAGGGCGGGGCCGGCGGCGACCGGGCGCCCGCGCTGATGAACAACATCGTCTTGCGCACCATGACCGAGACGCAGATTCACGACCTGATCAAAAGCGGCACGCCGGGTGGTATGCCGGCCTTCAACCTGCCGGAGAGCAATCTTCAGCAATTGGCGGCATGGTTGCGTTCGCTCAACCAGTCCGCTTTCGATACCAAACCTTCCGGCGATGTGGCGGCGGGCGAGGCGTTCTTTTTCGGCCAAGGAAAGAGTCAGGGCCAGTGCGCCTCTTGCCACATGGTTCACGGCCGGGGGCAGGTGAAAGGGCCCGATCTGTCGGCCATCGGCCGTCGCTCCATCGTCCGCGAGCTGGAGCTGGTGCTGGATAATCCGACCTCGCAGATGGGCATCCACACAACTGCGACCTGTCCGCGCTGGGCCTTCTGTCCGGATGAGACATGGCAGATTGTGGATGTCAAACTGCGTGACGGTTCAGGCCTGCGTGGCTTTGCCCGTGGCCGTGGCGAACACGATCTGGAACTGCAAGATCTGGATGGCCGCATGCATTTCCTGACCGACGCGGACTATGTGGAGATCACGCCGCAGAAAACGTCCTACATGCCCCGGCTTCAGGCGGCGCCTGAGGACCGGCGCAACCTGATCGCTTATTTGAGCAGCCTGGGCGGCGTGGAGCCCGGCGCGATCAAGGGCGATGCCACTGTTTCGCCCGAAGCCATGAACACGGTGCTGCATCCCAAAAGCGGTGAATGGACGACCTACAACGGTAACATCGGCGGCAACCGCCACAGCCCTCTGAACCAGATCAACACCGGCAACGTCCAGAACCTGCAGATGCAATGGGTCTATTCGCTGCACGCACGGGACCTCGAGACGACACCTATCGTCAGCGATGGGGCCATGTACGTGACCTCGGCCGATCATGTCTGCGCCCTCAGCGCGGCCACGGGCCGGGAGCTATGGTGCTACAATTATACCGGGCCGACGGCCGATGGCCGGCCGCGGAATCCTGGCGCCATGAATCGGGGCGTGGCGATCCTGGGCGACCGCATCTTCTTCGCCACCACCGATGCCCATCTGATCTGCCTCAACCGGCTGACCGGCGCGCTGATGTGGGACGTCATCATGCCGGAGGCCAAATTCCGCTACGGATCGAGTTCGGCTCCTCTGGTGGTGGGCGATCTGGTCATCGCCGGCGTCAGCGGCGGCGACAGCCCGCTGCTGGGATTCCTGGCGGCTTACAAGGCCACAACAGGTGAAGAGGTCTGGCGCTTTCACACGGTGCCCAAGCCCGGTGAGCCGGCCGCCGAAACCTGGAAGGGGCGCGCGATGGCCATCGGTGGCGGTGCCACCTGGCTGACGGGCTCGTATGACGCGGAAACCGCCACGCTCTATTGGACGGTGGGCAATCCCTTTCCCGCCACCGATGCCGACGAGCGCGGCGGCGCCAATCTCTATACCAATTGTGTGATCGCGCTGGACGTCAAGACCGGCAAATTGAAATGGTACTATCAGTTCACGCCGCATGATCTGCACGATTGGGATGCCACCGAGCCGCTGGTGATGGTGGATACCCAATATCGCGGCCGCCCCCGCAAACTGATCCTGCAGGCCAACCGCAATGGCTTCATGTTTGTGCTCGACCGCACGACCGGGGAATTCCTGATGGCCAAGCCTTTTGTCAGGAAGATGAACTGGGCCAGCGGTTATGGCGCCGACGGCAAGCCGCGGCTTCTGCCCGGCAACAATGTGACGGCGGCTGGTGTCAAAGGCTGTCCGTCGGTGCGTGGCGCCACCAACTGGTACGCGACCTCCTTCAGTCCAGACACCAAGCTTTTCTATGTGATGGCGGTCGAGGATTGCAGCATCTACCGGCAGACCTCCAGGGAAAGCCAGGGCTATGAAGGGGTGCGCGATCCCAACGATCCGGGCCTCAAATATCTGCGCGCACTCAATATCGAGACCGGCGCCACCGCATGGGAAATCCCGCAGGAAGGCCCGCAGGAGGCCAATTATTCCGGCGTCCTGACAACAAGCGGGGGGCTGGTGTTCTATGGCGAGACTGGCGGCGGCTTCGCCGCGGTCGATGCCAAATCCGGCAAGACGCTATGGACCATCCATGGCAACCAGCCCTGGCGCGGCTGCCCGATGACCTACATGCTGAATGGCCGTCAGTATGTCGCCGTCGCATCCGGCAGCAACATTTTAACCTTCGCGCTGAAGTGACGTGCAACCCAAGGGGTACAGCTGGGGTTGGGCCTCCGCGTAGAATAGAGGCATGACGTCGCCTAAGGTTGCGGTCTCTGCCTTTGCCGGCACGCTCGCCTATCTGGGGCCGGCGGTCACCGGCTGGGGCGGGGTGTCTGGATCGCGCGCATTCATGCCGAGGAGCGCCTGCCTGGGGCGCAATTCGGCACCGAATATGGCGCCTATCGCCGCCGCACCTGCCGGCTGATCCCTGGCATTTATTGAAATGGACGGCCGCTTTCATATTATAGCGTTCTGGTTTCACTTGAACGGGGGCTTTGATGGCACGAAAGGCCAGGAAATCGCCGGCGGCCAAAACCAAGGCAAAGCCGGCACCCAAATCATCGCGCGGAGGCTCCAGTGCGCCGCACCATCTTGCGCTGGTCGCGACACGCAAGGGCGCCTGGCTTTATCACGGGGATCGTTCGCGCAGCCGGTGGAAGGCCGACGGCCCCCACTTTTTGGGGCAGATCATCCAGCATCTGGTGCTCGATCACCGCGACGGAAGAACTTTGCTGGCGGCCGCCAGCACCGGCCATCTTGGCCCCACGATTTTCCGCTCCACCGATTTCGGCCGCTCCTGGCAGGAAGCTTCCAGGCCGCCCGCTTTTGACAAGGCGCCCAAGGGGCAGCAGGGGCGTACCGTCAAGCATACTTTCTGGCTCACCCCCGCCCACGCCGATGAACCCGGCGTCTGGTACGCGGGCACGTCGCCGCAAGGATTGTTCCGCAGCGAAGACGGCGGCCTCACATGGGCGCCTTTTTCCGGCATCAACGACGATTCGCAATATCGCGCCTGGATGGGCACCGAACAGGATGGAACGCCCGACGGTCCCAAGATGCATTCGATCATCGTGGATCCGCGCGATGCCGCCCATCTCTATTTCGCCATGTCCGGTGGCGGGGTGCATGAGACGCTGGATGGCGGGAAGCACTGGCGGCCGCTGATCGAAGGCATGGAAGTGGTGGCGGGATTCGATGCGAAGAACGTCGCGTTCCACGATCCGCATTGCGTACGTCTTTGCCCCAGCAATCCCGACCGGCTCTACCAGCAGAACCATTGCGGCATCTACCGGCTTGATCGTCCATCCAAGCAGTGGAAGCGCGTCGGCAAGGCCATGCCGGCCAAGGTTGGCGACGTCGGATTTCCCATGGTGGTGCATCCACGCGATGACGATGCTGCCTGGGTCTTGCCGATGGACGGACAAACGGTCTGGCCGCGAACCAGCATCGAGGGCCGGCCGGCGGTCTATGGCACTGCCGACGGCGGAAAATCCTGGAAGCGGCTGGACAAAGGTCTTCCCGCGAACCAGGCCTGGTGGACCGTCAAGCGCCAGGCCATGGCGGCCGATAGCGAAGATCCGGTGGGACTTTATTTCGGTACCACCAGTGGCGAGCTTTGGGCCAGCCGCAATGAAGGAAAATCCTGGGCCTGTATCGCCCGGCATTTGCCGGAAATCTATGCGGTTGAAATCGCGCAGCTGACCTGATGGCCGGGAACGGGACAATCAAGGTTCTGGTCGCCAGCCCCTTGCATTCCTACACCGGCGCGGATGAAGTCGAAGCTCGGGGCAAGACCTTGGGCGCGCTGCTGGCCGATCTGGACAGCCGGTTTCCCGGCATCCGCTTTCGCATGATCGACGAGCAGGACCAGGTGCGCCGGCACATCCGCTTCTTCATCAACGGTGAGCCGGTGCGCGAGCTCGGCCATGGAATTCAGCCTGGCGATGAAGTGTGCATCGTCCAGGCCTTAAGCGGCGGATGAAAGCCGGAAAGGCAGGCCGCCGCGCCCCCGCGGCGGCCTGCCGGCGCCCCCTAGGAACGACCGCGCTTTCTCTGTGTGGAACTGTCTTCGTTTGCCGCGCGCTGCCCCACCCAGTTGACCGCCGGTGCCTTGCGCGGGGTCGGCGGCAGCACCGCCTTGGGATGACCGATGGCGATCGGGGCGACACAGAGATTTTGTGGCGGCAGGTTCAGAAGCTCGCGTGCTTCCTGGGAATTAAGCCAACTCTGCGCAAAGCCGATCCAGCAACTGCCCAGCCCCAGGCTGGTCGCCGCCAGCATCAGGTTCTGGGCCGCCAGGGTGCAGTCTTCGGTGGACCATTGGCCCAGCGCGGGCGCGGAAATGATAATCAGGGCCGGCGCGTGGTAGAGAAGATGGAAATCCTTGTCGCTCAGAAGGTCCCGGAAATGGACGGGACGCGGAAAGGTATAGACGCTCTTGAGCAGCCAGGCCTTGGCCTTGCGGGAGATGTCATCCAGCACGGCTTTGTCCGTTACCACGGTGAAATGGCAAGGCTGCGCGTTCATCGCGCTGGGCGCCCAGCAGGCGGCCGAGATCAGCTTGTGAATGGCGTCTTGGGGAACTGCATCCGGCTTATAATCGCGCACCGCGCGGCGCTCGCGGATGGCCTGGAGCAGGTCCATCTGGCCCGCAAACCTTGTGTCCGCTTCGGCAATGTCCATCGTGCGGTGATCTTTTCGAGAAAGATTGCCGCTCCTTATTATGGGATGCGGTGGAACAAGGATATTCGGTTTGGTCCCTAGGGGATTCTACTTAGTCCCCCCAAAGGGCTGCGCTCGCGGTGGCTTGACACCGGGGGAAGTCTCTGGCGGGTTCGCAGGCTGCGAGGAATGCCCGAAGGTATGGCCGGTCTGACAAGGGATTTCGATACGGAAGACCCGGTTGCGGCCCTGGAAGCCGCCGGAGTCGGTTACTGGCACTGGAACATCAGGGAGTGCCGGGTAAGCCTGTCCGAAATCGCCGCCGGACTGCTGGCGGCGCCGGAAAGGCTGCTGTCCGAAGATCGGTTTTTGGCCCTGGTCCGGTCCGATGATCGTCCTGCCGCGGCCCGCGCGCTGAAAGAAGCCTTGGGTGGGGGTGACATGCGCGACATGGATTTTCGCGCGGGCGATCGCTGGCTTCGCATGTCCGGAAAAGTGCGGCCGGATGAGGAACGGGCCCTGGGGATACTCTGCGACATCACCGCGGAGAAGACGGTCCAACACGCTCTGCAGGAACGCGAAGCCCATCTGCAGTCGGTGCTCGATACCGTGCCCGACGCCATGATCGTGATCGACACCTCCGGCACCATCCAGTCCTTCAGCGCCGCCGCCGAAAAGCTGTTCGGTTATCCGCCTGACGAGGCGGTCGGCCGCAATGTCAGCATGCTGATGCCGGACCCCTACCGCAACCAGCATGACAGTTTTCTGGCCCGCTACATGGCGACGGGAGAACGGCGCATCATCGGGATCGGACGGCTGGTGGTGGGGCGGCGCCGGGACGGCTCGACCTTCCCGATGGAACTGGCGGTCGGCGAGATGCGGTCGGGCGATCACCGCTTTTTCACCGGCTTTGTCCGCGACATTACCGAGCGGGCCCAGACCCAGCAGCGGCTGCAGGACCTGCAGTCCGAACTGATTTTCATGTCGCGCTTCACCGCTTTGGGGGAAATGGCGTCCACGCTTGCACATGAACTCAATCAGCCCCTGACGGCGGCGGCCAGCTATTTCAGTGGCGCGCGGCGGTTGCTGCGCAACGGCGCTCCCGAAAACATCTCCGCCGCCCGCCTGGCGATCGAGAACGCCGCCAACCAGATGTTGCGGGCGGGAGATATCATAAAGCATCTGCGCGAATTCGTGGCGCGCGGCGAAAGCGACCGGCGCGCGGAGGACTTGCGCAAGCTGATAGAAGAAGCCAGCGCAATGGCCCTGGTCGGCATGAAACAGGCGGGCGCCCATGTTTCTTTCGACTTCGACCGGGCCGCGGATACAGTGCTCGTTGACAAGATCCAGATCCAGCAGGTCGTGCTCAACCTCATGCGCAATGCCCTCGAAGCGATGCAGGATTGTTCCCGCCGCGAGCTGGTGGTTTCCACCGGCCTGATCGATTCCGGTACCGTGCAGGTCGCCGTGTCCGACACCGGCAGCGGCATCGCGCCCGAAATCGCGGACAAGCTGTTCCAGCCCTTCGTGACCAACAAGCCGCAGGGCATGGGGGTGGGACTTTCCATTTCCCGCACCATCATCGAAGCGCATGGCGGCAAGCTCTGGACCGAACCCAATCCCGGCGGCGGCACGGTATTCCGTCTGACCCTCAAGCGCGAGGGATGACGATGTCCGGGAGTGCCATCGTGCATCTGATAGACGATGACGAAGACGTGCGGCGTGCGCTTGCCTTCCTGCTGGGGACAGCCGGCATGGCGGTCAAGGTCTATGAGACGGCGGAGGCGTTCCTGGAACAATTCGAGCGGAGTCCGACGGGCTGCATCGTCAGCGATTTGCGGATGCCCGGCATGGACGGATTGCAACTGCTGCGGCGCCTGAAGGAAATGCGGGTCACCCTGCCGGTGGTGATCATGACCGGCCATGCCGATGTCGCGCTTGCGGTCGAAGCCATGAAATTGGGGGCGGCGGATTTCATCGAAAAGCCGTTCCAAGACGAGGTCCTGGTGGACGCGATCGAATCCGCCATGGCGCGGCACAGGAGGGACCCGCTCGCGGCCGACGCCGAGGAAATCGGCGCGCGGCTGGCGTCGCTGACGCCCCGGGAACGTCAGGTGCTGGACGGTTTGGTGGCGGGCAAACCTAACAAGGTCATCGCCGTTGACCTGGGGCTAAGCCCGCGCACGGTCGAGGTCCATCGCGCCAATGTGATGTCCAAAATGGCCGCCTCCAGTCTTTCCGAACTGGTGCGCCTGGCCCTTGCGGCTCGCTAGAAGCTGGCCACAATGCCGCCCTGTCTTTCAAAAGGGTGAGTGCGGAATGGAAAGCGGGCTCAGCCGCAGGATCGTACTGGCATCGGGAACGGCGGCGGTTCTGGCTGGTCCGGCCGCGGCGCAAGGACGATTGACCGCGGCGGATGTCTTATCCCGTATGCGGGACAATATCGGCACCGCGTGGCGCGAGGGCGGTGTGGACCGCATCATCGCCGGCTCGGCCGATATGCCGGTCACGGGCATCGCCACCACCATGATGGCGACCTTCGATGGGTTGAAAGCGGCGGCGGCCGAGAAGCTTAACCTGATCATCACCCATGAGCCGACCTACTGGTCGCACCAGGACCGGCTGGACCAGCTTCAGGACGACCCGCTCTACAGGCGCAAGCTGGACTTCATCCAGGAGCACGGGTTGATCGTCTATCATCTCCACGACCATTGGCATGCCAGGCGCCCCGTGGACGGCATCAATACCGGCATGGCCCGCAAGATGGGCTGGACCGGTTATATGAATGCGGCCAACAACCGCCGCTATGATCTGCCGCAAACCACACTGACGGGGCTGATGCAGAGCTTCAAAGCGCGGCTGAAGAACCGCACCTTGCGGGCAGTTGGCGATCCGGCCTTGCCGGTCAGCAAGGTGATGACGAGCTGGGGTAATTGCAGCAGTTTCCCCGGCATTCCCTTCCTGGACGGCGATGCCGATGTGCTGGTGATCGGCGAAGCGCAGGATTGGGATCTGATCGCTTACGCCCAGGACCTGGTCGCGGCGGGCCGCAAGAAAGGGTTGATCGTCCTGGGCCATGTCCTGTCGGAACAATGGGGGATGGAATTCTGCGCCGATTGGCTCAAGGGGCTGGTGCGGGAAGTGCCGGTGCGTTTCCTGCCGCTGATCGAGCCTTATTGGAATCCGTCGCATCCGGTGTTCGAGATCAATACCAGGATATGAGCGATGGCTGAGCCCGTTTCCCCGCCCCGCAATGCGCAACCGGATATTCTGCAGGCGCCGCCGCATTCCGGCCCCATCACCGCGCTGCAGTATATCGCGCGGATATTGGACCATACCGGCGCGCCCAACCGCGACAAGACCATCGACCATGTGGCGGCCGGCGATCCCACCACGGCGGTAACTGGCATCGCGGTGACGGCGATGGCAACCATGGACAGCCTCAAGCGCGCTGCATCAAGCGGACGCAATCTCGTCCTTGCCTATGATCCGCCTTTCTGGTCCGGCAATGACGATCTCGACCGGTTGGAGGGCAACGGCCTGTTCCTGGAAAAGCGGGATTTCATCCGCGCCCACAATCTGGTGTGTTTCAACCTGCACGATCATTGGCGCGACCGCATGCCGGACGGCATGGCCGAAGGCATGGTCAAGGCGCTGGGATGGACGCAGTACCAGGTTGGCGGCAATCCGGCGAATTTGCTTCTGCCCGAAACGAGTTTGGCAGACTTGGCGCGCGACCTTCAGGCCAAATTGAACGATTCCACCATCCGCGTGGTGGGAGACCCCAAGCTGGAAGTGAAGAATGTCGCGACCCTGTGGGGCGCGGCGGCGCAGATGCCGGCGATCAAGCTGCTGAACGGGCCGCCGGACGTTCTGATCACGGGCTATGCCCATGAATGGGAAGCGGTGGAGTATGCCCAGGACATGATCGCGGCAGGCGGAAAGAAGGGCTTGATCCTGCTGGGCGAGGTGACGTCTATCGACCTGGGCATGAAACACTGCGCCGACTGGATCGCGTCCTTCGTCAGTGAGGCGCCGGTCGAATTCATCGCCAGCCGCGCGCCCTATTGGGGCGTTGGTTAGAAATCGGCGGTGTCAAGACGTCCGCGACAGCCGGGGCGCGATGCTCTCGCGAAGTTCCCGGTTGCGAAAAAATTTGCGGTAATTTGGCAGCCGGGACAAGGCCATGTGCCCAACGCGGCGGAAATTGCCGCTCTCGGCACGCGCTGACCGGGCGGCGTTGATACCGGTCCCGTCACTGCGACGGGGGTGGAACTGTCATAGATTGCGAACCAGGCAGGCGGATCAGCTTGCGGGCCGCCCACAAACCCTAATAGGCTTGCTCGTGGCCTTCGGGTGGTCGGTGTGAAGCGCAAATCGCTTTATAGCCGTTCGGGACGGCGGCGTGCGCCCGCGGACGGCGAATACTCCCACGCGGCTTCTGCCTGGACTGGCCAGGACGAAGCGCCGGCCCTTCGAACACAGCTGATCGCCTGGACCAGGACCTTCGCCAAAAAGCATGAGCGCACGCTGCCGGCGGTTGCCGCCATGCTTGTGATCCTGGTGCTGCTGGGCGGATGGCAGCTGTTGCATCCGGCGCCCCGCGCCCTGACCCAATGGGATATCGACAATGCGGTGAAATACACCCTGTCGCACACCGATCCGCCGCCCGACGAGACCACCATCGCGGCCGCCACGGTGGGGCCATCGGTGGTCAGGGTGGAAGGCTATCTTTCGCCGGAACACGCGGCGGAGGAAGCCAAGGCCGAAGCGGCCGAGGCCAAGAAAGCCGGCAAGAATTTGCGCCCCAAGCCCGTGCCGCTGCGTTCCCCCGACGGCAAGGAAGACAAGCCTGACGCCACCGGCAGCGGCGTGGTGATAGACACCAAGGGCGACATCCTCACCAACCTGCATGTGATCCGGTCCACCGACCGCTGGGTGGTGACTTTCTGGGACGGCAGCAAGTCCGAAGCCCAGGTGGTGAATGTCCAGCCGGAAAATGACCTGGCGGTGATCAAGGCCAAGACTGCGCCGGACGACCTCAAACCCGCGACCTTGGCCTCCACCGGCGGTCTCAATCCGGGCGACACGGTGGTGGCGGTGGGCTTTCCTTTCGGCGTGGGACCGTCGGTATCTGCCGGCGTCATTGCCGGCTTGAAACGTGAATTCGTCGATCCCGACCGCAAGGACCAGGGCGGTCATCTCACCAACCTCATCCAGTTCGATGCTGCCGCCAATCCCGGCAATTCCGGGGGGCCGCTGGTCAATCGCGACGGCGAGGTGGTGGGCATCGTCACCGCGATCTTCAATCCCACCGGGCAACATGTCTTTGCCGGCATGGCTTTTGCCGTGCCGATCGAGAACGCCGCCAAGGCCGTGGGAGACAATCCGCTTTAGAAAAGGCCCCCTAAACGGCCCCCTCTATGGAAAGGGACTGGTAATGAGTGCAGGCGCCCATCTGGGGCTGGAACATCTTCTTTATGAAGTGAAGAAGATCGTGGTCGGCCAGGACTATTTCCTGGAGCGGGTGCTGGTGGCGCTCCTGGCCGGCGGCCACTTGCTGGTGGAAGGCGTGCCGGGCCTGGCCAAGACCTTGACCGTTTCCACCCTGGCCAAGGCGATGCAGGGCAGCTTCAAGCGCATCCAGTTCACCCCCGACCTCGTGCCGGCCGACCTCACGGGCACGCGCATCTTCAACCAGAAGAACAGCGAGTTCGTCACCATGCTGGGACCGGTCTTCGCCAACCTGGTGCTGGCCGACGAAATCAACCGCGCCCCGGCCAAGGTGCAGAGCGCGCTGCTGGAAGTCATGCAGGAGCGTCAGGTCACCATCGCCGGCCAGAGCTATCCCGTGCCAAAGCCTTTTGTGGTGATGGCGACCCAGAACCCCATCGAGACCGAAGGGACCTATGCGCTGCCGGAAGCGCAGGTGGACCGCTTCATGATGAAGGTCCTGATCGGCTATCCCAGCGAGGAAGAGGAATTCGTCATCGTGCAGCGCGTCACCGGCGATGCGGTCGCTGTCGGACCCGTCACCTCCACGGAAGAGCTGCTGGAGATGCAGGCGGCGGCGCGCAAGCTCTATATCGATCCTTCGCTGATGATCTATGCCGTCAAGCTGGTGGCCGCCACCCGCGCGCCGCAGAAATGCGGCCTGCCGGACTATGGCCGCTTCATCCAGTATGGTGCGAGCCCACGCGCCTCCATCGCCATGATCGAGGCCGGACGTGCGCTGGCCTATATCCGCGGCCGCGATTATGTGCTGCCGGCCGACGTGATGGATGTGGCGGCGGATGTGCTGCGCCACCGGCTGGTGCCTTCATACGAAGCATTGTCCGAAGGCCTGACCTCGGACCAGATCGTGAACCGGATTCTGCGCGCCGTGCCGCCGCCGATCCTGGAGACAGCCCGTGCCGCCAGCCTCTAACGTCTCCGAGAATGTCCTGCGCCGACTTGAACTGCCGGTGGTGCGGCGGCTCGAAGGGATTCTGCAGGGCGATTACAAAAGTCCCTGGCGCGGCGACGGCCTGGATCTCGCCGATCTGCGGGAATACCAGTATCACGACGATGTCCGCCGTATGGACTGGAACGCGACCGCCCGCCTGGGCACGCCCTATGTGCGCGACTATCTGGAAGACCGGGAAATTCCCGTCTGGTTCCTGCTGGACATGAGCCCGTCCATGACCTTCGAAGGCGTGAGTGTCTCCAAACACGCCGTGCTGATGGAATTCACGCTGCTGATGTGCCGGCTGATGCTGGGCCGGGGCAACCGCGCCGGCGCGATGATCTTTTCCGGCGGCGTCGACCGTATTATCCCGGCCCGGGGTGGACGCCGGCAATTGCTGCATATCGTCAATGCGGTGTCGGAGCATCGTCCGCGCCAGAACACCACCGATCTCAAACAGGTGCTGACCGACGCCGCCAGCGTCATTCCGCGCCGCTCGCTGGTCTTTGTCGTGTCCGACTTTATCACATCCCCGGGTTGGGAAGGCGTGCTGTCCCGGCTGGGCCAGCGTCACGACCTGGTCGCGGTCCGGTTGACCGATCCGCTGGAGACGCGGCTGCCGGATGTGGGGTTTCTCACCTTCCAGGACGCGGAGAGCGGCGAGCAGCTTTTCGTCGATACCCATGACCGGCATTTCCGCACCCGCTTCGCCGCGGCCGCCGATGCGCGGGAAGAGGCGCTGCGCGCGGCCTTCGAGAAAGCTGGAGTGGATGTGGTCGAACTGGCCACCGAAGATGATGTGATGGACGCGCTGATGCGCTTTGCGCAGATGCGCAAGCACAGTTTGCGCAGGCCGGCATGAAGAGCCTGGACCAATATTCCTGGTCACGCCTCTGGGGCCTGGTCCCCAGCATCTCGTTTGATTTCCCTATCGCGCTGTGGCTGCTGCTGCTGGTGCCGCTGATGATCGCGGGCTACCTGTACCTGCTCAGCCGCCGCCGCAAGTCCGCCTTCCGCTATTCCAACCTGGCCCTGGTCAAGGAGGCCGCCCAGGCCGCGAGCTGGCGCCGGCATGTACCGCCCGCGCTGATGCTGGCCGCCTTCACTTTGCTGCTGCTGGCCATGGCGCGGCCCTCCGCCGAGGTCATGCTGCCATCGCGTGTCGCCACCGTGATGCTGGTGATGGATGTGTCGGGCAGCATGCGCGCCACCGATGTGAATCCGTCGCGCATCGCCGCGGCGGAAACCGCCGCCAAAGCCTATATCAAGGACCAGCCGCGCGACGTCAGGATCGGCATCGTCGCCTTTGCCGCCACCGCGCTTTTGGTGCAAAGCCCCACCACCGATCATGTGGCGCTGGTTGGGGCCATCGACCGGTTTGAACTGCAACGCGGCACCGCGGTGGGAAGCGGAATCCTGGTGGCGCTTTCCACCCTGTTTCCGCAGGACAATTTCCCCATCAATCAGTTCAATTCCGGAAATTTCGGCGGCTATGGCCGCTGGGGCAGCTACGATTTCCGTGACCGCTACGGCGGGACGGCGCTGGGCGAACGCCCCAACGGGCCACCGAAGAAGCACGTCCCGGTCGAGCCCGGCTCCTACAAGAATGCCGTCGTCATCCTGCTCACCGACGGCCAGACCAATGCCGGCTATGATCCCATCGAGGCGGCACGCACCGCCAGCGAGTATGGCACCCGCGTCTACACCGTGGGCTTCGGCACTGCCCATGGCAATATCGTGGGCTTCGGCGGCTTTCAGATGCGGGCGCAACTGGATGAGGAAGCGCTCAAGAAGATCGCCGACATGACGCGCGGCAAGTATTTTCATGCCACCAGCGCCGAGGACTTGAAGGCCGTTTACGATGTCCTGTCGCGTCAGCTGGTGGTGGAGAATCGCGAAATGGAAATCACGGCCCTTTTCGCCGCCCTGGCGGCCTTGCTGATGTTGACGGCGGCCGGACTTTCGCTGGCCTGGTTTCACCGCATCGTATGAAGGTAACGCGCGCTGGCGTGCCGCCGGCTGTGCCCGGTGCTTGGTTTGGCGGTCTTGTTATCGATAACACCGCCAGGTTCCCTTGATTGGCAACCTGTGCGTTTGTTGCTACGGTCGTTCGCAAAATGGGGTTTTGGCCCGACATCGATGGACGCAAAGGTCCGTGCTTCGAAAGCGAATCTATCCAGGTCGCAGCGGCGCGACATCCATGGCGCCGCGACAGAACCCCCGGAGCGGCCCGATAACATGACGTCCAATAACAAGACCGGCAATGACAATGCCGGCGGCCATGCCCGGGATCATGATGGCCCGCCGTCCGTTACCACTCTGGCAGATGTCGCCCGCCGCGCCGGTGTCGGTGAAAGTACCGTCTCACGGGTCTTGAGAAACAAGGGCTCGGTCTCGCAGCAGACAAGGGAGAAGATTCTCAGGGTCGCGGCAGACCTGAACTATGTCCCCAACCGGATTGCCGGGACCCTCGCGTCCATGACCTCCAAGCTGGTGGGGATCGTGGTGCCCTCGGTGGGCAATACGGTGGTGCCCGAGGTTCTCGCCGGGGCCAATCATGTACTGGAAGATGCGGGCTTTCAGCCGGTCATCGGGGTGTCGAACTATAATCCGGCGCGGGAGGAGGCGCTGATCGAATCCATCCTCAGTTGGCGGCCATCGGGTCTGCTGGTCGCGGGACTCGAACATACCGATCGCGCCCGCGCGATGCTGAAAGGCTGCGGCGTGCGCGTGGTCGAGCTTATCGACATAGACGGGGAGGGCATCGACATTGTGGTGGGGTCCTCCCATCGCATGGCGGGCCGCAAGAGCGCCGAGCACCTGCTGGCACACGGTTACCGGCGGATCGGATATGTCGGCCACGACATCAATATAGATATCCGAGCGGGCAAACGGCTGGAGGGCTTCCGTGCCGCGATGGCGGAGAAGGGGTTGAACTTCATCGATCTGGAATTTTTCCCGGAAGGCGCCTCGTCGGTGGAAGCCGGCCGCGTGGGCTTGGCGCGGCTATTGGCCAGGCGGAACAATCTGGACGCGATTTATTTCTCCAATGATGACCTCGCCATTGGCGGCTATTTCCATTGCGTGGAACACAAGATTTCCATTCCAAGCGACTTGGCTCTTTTCGGATATAACGGCCTGGAAATCGCCCGCCTGACTCCGCAACCGCTGTCGACCATCCGCTCGCCGCGATTCGCGATGGGGGAGACAGGGGCCAAGCTTCTTTTGTCGGGAGGAGCGTCCCAGGTGGTCGATCTGGGATTTGAGCTGATCCAGGGTGCAACCAGTTAAAAGGCCGGCTGCGTGTGAGCGGGACATGAGGGACTGCTTATAATTTAAGCAATTACAAGCTGTTATCGGACCTGTGGTGTTCCTGCCGCACTCCCCAGGGAAAAAATGGTAGCGCTTTCATTTTGTTGTTGGCAGCGCTGCCAGCGTCTAATAGCTTTGTAATCAACACAAAAACATTTCCAGGGGGAAATATGAGCACTACCAAAGTGAACAAGCTCGCGCTCATGTGCGCGGCCAGCGCCATAGCTTTGACCAGCGGCGCTGCTTATGCCCAGCAGTCGGCGCAGAATACGGAGGCGGTGACGGTCACCGGCTCGCGCATCATCTCCGACATCACCCTGTCGCCCACGCCGATCACCGCGGTGAGCGCGGATCAGCTGCAGGCGACCACCCCCACGGATATCCCCGACGCGCTCAACAAGCTGCCGGTGTTCATCGGTGGCCGCACGCCGCGTACCCAGGACAACGGCTCCAAGAATAACGGCGGCAATGTGCTGTCGCTCCGCAACTTCGGCACCCAGCGTACCCTGGTCCTGCTCGACGGCCATCGCGTGCCGGCTTCCAACCAGGACGGCACGGTCGATGTCGACACCCTGCCGCAGATGCTGATGAGCCGCGTCGACGTGGTGACCGGCGGCGCTTCCGCCGTCTATGGCTCCGATGCGGTGGCCGGCGTGGTCAACTTCATCCTCGACAAGAAATTCAGCGGCTTCAAATACAACATGAACGCGGGCATCTCCAAATATGGCGACGGCGCATCAGAGCAGCTCGGCATCGCCTGGGGTACCGATCTGTTTGGCGGCCGCGGCCATTTTGAAATGGCTGCCCGCTATTTCAACCAGGACATGGTCCCGGACGATCACCGTCCCTATGGCCAAAACGGCAATACCTGGGTGCTGGCCGGCAACGGCTCGGCTGCGGCGCCCTTCACCAACGTGCCCTACGGCCACACCTTCCAGCAGTCGCAGAACGGCCGCATCGTGTGCGGCAGCAGCTGCACCTTGAATAACTACACCTTCAAGGACTCGGGCATCGCTTCGCCGATGACGCACGGTATCCCTACCACAACGGGCTTCCTGGAGCAGGGCGGCGATGGCGGCTACAATCCATTCGGCACCTATCGCCAGAAGGTCCAGACCAAGGAACTGTTCGGCCGCTTCAGCTATGACCTGACGGACGACATCAACGGTTATGTCCAGGCCAGTTGGGCGGAGTCCGGCAACTACGCCAACTGGAGCCCGACGGTTGTCTCCTCCTCGAACAACCGCGCCACCTTCTTCTTCGCCAACAATCCCTATTTGTCTCCGGCCACTTCGACCACGCTGATGACGACGGGCAACATCTTCGCGCCGGCTCCGGTGGTCGACCTCCGCAATGGTTCGTCGCCGCCCAACTTTACCGGCCGCACCACCACGCCGATCTTCTCGGCAGCGGGTTACCAGTTCAACAAGATCGGCGGGGTGGACGCGCGCCAGCAGGGCCGCATCTACAATACCCTCGGCACCACGCGGAATGTGGACGTTGAGACGGGCCTGACCGGCACGCTGAGCACGGGCTTCCTGCACAACTGGGCCTGGGACGTGTATTACAATCACGCCGAGGACCGCACGACGGTCAAGAACCCCCACAACACCAACAATGCCAAGTTCCTGGCGGCGGAAGATGCGGTGATCGCGCCCGCCGGTACCAAGGTGAACGGTACGGACATCGGCGGCACCGTTGCCTGCTGGGTTACCACCCAGGCCGCTTTCGCCGGCCTCTATCCCGGGTGTCAGCCGCTCAACCTGTTCGACCCCAATGGTCCCTCGGTTGCGTCCTATGACTACATCTCTCAGATGACCTATTGGACGTTGAGCCAGAACCTGGACAATATCGGCGGCAGCGTCCATGGCGGCTTGGGCTTCGGCCTGCCGGCCGGCGAAATCACCGCCGCGCTTTCGGGTGAAGCCCGCTGGGCCAGTTTCACCATGAAGAGCAACGCAAGCCCGACGGACTTCGTGGATTGCACGGGCCTGCGCCTCTGCCAGGCCAACTCTGCGGGTATCGGCACCGCCACGCCTCCGAGCGCGGGCGTGCTGGCGCTCGGCGCACCGGCGTTGTGGACCCAGAATGTCAACGCCCCGGTCGACGTCAGCAACAATGTGTACGAGTTCGCCACGGAAGTGAACATTCCGCTGGTCAAGAACGTGCCATTGTTCCAGGACGTTTCCGTGGACATCGCCGGCCGCTACACCAACTATTCAACGTCCGGCGAAGCCGAGACCTGGAAGGTCGGCGGCGACTGGCACGTCGACGGCAATATCCGGTTCCGCGGCACCATGTCGGTCGATATTCGCGCCCCGAACCTGAACGACCTGTACGCGCCGGTGAACATTTCCTCGACCGGCCAGAACGACCTTCTGACGGGCGGCAACACCTCCACCCAGCTCAACATGCACGGTACGCCGAACCTGGTGCCGGAAGTGGCCCATACCTATACCGCGGGCCTGGTACTGACTCCGGAGTTCATCCCGGGCTTCAGCTTCTCGGTGGACTGGTACACGACTCATATGTCGAATGCGATCTCGCAGATCAGCTACCAGAGCCTCTCGGTCCAGAATATCTGTCTGGCTTCGGCGCCGACCTACAGCAATCCCTTCTGTGCGCTGGCGGTTCGCCCGATCAGCAATCCGGCCGACCCCAACTACAAGAGCGCGGTAAATTTCCCTTCCCAGGTGTTCAGCGCCCCGCTCAATACCGCGCGTCAGTACATGGAAGGCTGGGACCTCGAGATCGACTATGCCTGGGACATGGCGGACATCGCCGACTTCCTGCCCGGCAGCATGACCTTCCGCCACCTCACCACCTATCAGCCGGTAAACACCACCATCCAGTTGCCGGGCGCGGCTCCGACTTTCAACATAGCGCCCAAGACCCGCATGACCACCTTCCTGTCCTATCAGGTCGGCGATTGGGGGCTGAACCTGCAGAACCAGTGGCTGTCGGGCATGAACAAGTTCACGGCCGATCCCCGGGTTGCCGCAAACAACCAGATCTATGCCGCGCCGCGTCTCAGTTCCTACAATGTGCTGGACGTGACCATCGACCGCAAATTCGGCTTCTTGGGTAGCGACGCCGACTTCTACTTCGCGGTCAACAATATCGGCAACACCCGTGCGCCGCTGTATCCCACCAACTCCTCCAATCCGGGCCTGTTCTACCCGATCGGCGGCAACATCTCGAATTACTACGAAGATATGGGCCGCTACTTCACCATCGGCCTGCGGGGCAACTTCTAAGCCAGGTTTTTTGCTTGAAAACGGGCCGGCATCGCGTAAGCGGTGCCGGCCTGTTTTTTTGACTTTGCGGCCGGACAAGAGTGGATTGAAAAGGCGCGGTGTTGGCGCGACCATGGCGGCCACACCCGAGAACTCTCCGTGAACCGCAAACAGCGCCGTACAGCCAGCAAGACGAGGCCGCCCAATCCCCCTGACGGGATATTTGCCGCTGCCGTTCAATCCCATAGGGACGGGCGGTTGGGGGATGCAGAACGGCTCTACCGGCAGGTTCTGGCCGCCGATCCCGGCAACGCCGACTGTCTGCACCGCCTGGGCGTGATCGCCCACCAGCAAGGAAAGCAGGAACAGGCGGTGGAGCTGATGCGCCGGGCGATCGCGCAAAATGCCGGGAACGCCTCTTACCATCTCCATCTGGGTCTGGCGTTGGATGCGCTGGGCCGGCTTGAGGAGGCGGTGATCAGTTGCCGGAAAGCGCTCGCGCTGGAGCCCGGCCTTCCCGACGCGCACAACAATCTGGGTGTCCTGCTCCAGCGCCAGGGCCGGCATGAGGAAGCCCTCGCTTGCTATCGCCGGGCAGGAGACCTGGCGCCGCAACTTGTGGAGGCGCACAACAATGCGGGTCACGCCCTGCTGGAATTGGGCAGGTTTGCGGAGGCGCAGGACTGTTATCGCCGTGTGATCGAATTGGCGCCCGGCCTGGCCGGCGGCCACGTCAATCTGGGACTGGCGCTGAAGTCCGCGGGAGAGTTCGAGGGGGCTTGCGCCTCGTTTCAACGCGCGCTGGCGGTTGAGCCTGCCCAAGCCGATATCCTGATGGCCCTTGCCGCGGCGCAGCTTGCCTTGGGAGATCATCGGGAAGCGCTGGCCTCCAGCTTGCGGGCCTTGGCCGCGCAGGAAGCACCGGAAACCCGGCGCCTGTTTGTGCAATGCGTAAAAGACATTGAGATCGAAGGCGAGGCTGCCGGCTTAAGGCCGCTGGTGCTGCGCGCCTTGAGGGAGAATTGGGATCGGCCCGACGATCTGGCGCGGGTCTGTGCCGATTTGATCAAGCAAAATCCTGCCATCGCTTTGTTGCGCAGGCCCGATCTGGGATGCGGCGAATTCGCCATTCTTGGTTCGGATGACCTGTTGCTGGCACTGCTGTCCCGGGCCCCCAACCAAGACCTGGAACTGGAAGCGCTTTTGACCGCGGCGCGGAACGGTCTGCTGCACATCGCCCAACAGCCGTCGCAGGATGGTCTGGCTTTTTCTTGCGCCCTGGCGCGGCAATGCTTCATCAACGAATATGTCTTCGCGCAAGATGCGGGCGAAGCCGAACAGGCGGTTCAATTGCAAGCGGCACTGGCGGCCGCCTTGGAACAGGGCGTCTCCGTTGACCCATTTCAGGTTGCCGCGGTCGCCGCCTATTTTCCACTGATGTCTACCGCGCATGCTCCGCGCCTGTTGGAACGGTCGTGGCCGGATGAAATCGAAGCGCTGCTGACGCAACAGATTCGTGAGCCCATGGAAGAGCGGGCACTGCGGACGGGCATTCCGGCGCTGACGCGCGTCAAGGACGATGTGTCTTGCCTGGTTCAGAAACAATATGAGGAAAACCCCTATCCGCGATGGGTCGGCGCCGCCAACGCCGGGCCGCGGCAACGGCTGGTTCCCTATCTGCGTCATACTTTTCCGTTTGCGTCCGTGGAAGGCCAGGGCAGGGGGGAAGGCCTGGACATTCTGGTGGCCGGTTGCGGTACCGGCCGCAACGCCATCGAGACCACGCAAAAATTCGAGGGTGCGCGCACGCTGGCGATCGATCTCAGTGTGAGCAGCTTGGCCCATGCCGCCAGAAAGACGCGCGAATTGGGTATTCGGGCCATCGACTATGCGCAAGCCGACATTCTGGAACTCGGTTGTATGGAGCGCCGCTTCGATCTGATCGAGGCGGTCGGAGTGTTGCATCATCTCGCCGATCCTTTCGCCGGCTGGCGCGGGCTGACGTCTCTTTTGAAGCCTCATGGTTTCATGCTGGCGGGATTCTACAGCCGTGAAGGCCGGCGCGATCTGCCGGAGAGCGAAACGATGGCTGCGAAGGTGACTGCGGCAGACGTGCGGCGAGCCCGCCGCCATCTGGTGGAACAGGGAAGCCTTGTGACCGAGAGGGTGGATTTTTTCACCACCAGCACCTGCCGTGACCTGCTGTTTCATGTGCAGGAACACCGTCTGACGCTTACCGAGATCGGCGGTTTCTTACGGGCGCACAATCTCAAGCTGCTGGGCTTTTTGCTGGAGGATGCGGTAGTTGCCGCCTACCGCAAGCGCTTTCCCGGCGATCCCGGCGCCGTAAATCTCGATCATTGGCAGGCGTATGAGAAAGACCATCCCGATACTTTTTCGGGCATGTATCAATTCTGGCTTCAGAAAACTCTATAGTCCGGCATGGCCAACCATCCCGCCGTTCAACAAGCCCTCGCCCGCGCCAACCAGTTGGCGCAAATGCGCGATATGGCCGGTGCCGAGCGGGCATTAGCGCCTCTATCCCTTCTCGGCTTGGGGGGAGATCCGGAAGTCCTGAACATGTTGGGCGCGATACGTTTGTCGCAAGGCCGGTTTGCCGATGCGGTGCCGCTGTTGTCCCAGGGCCGGGCCGCCGCACCCCGCGAGCCGATGCTGGCCTGCAACCTTGGCCGGGCGCTGGCCGGATCGGGACGCACCGCGGAAGCCCGCGAGGCTTTCCATGCCGCCATCAAGCTCGCGCCGGATTTCGCCGATGCCAGATTTGAATTGGGGCAGTTGTTGTACCGGTCGCGCAATTACGAGGAAGCCGAGAAATGCTTCCGCCAGCTCCTGCGCGTCATGCCCGGCCATCTCCATGCCAAGATGTCGTTGGGCGTGGTCCTGGCCGAAGCGGGCCGGCCGCAGGAAGGCGAAGTGCTGTTACGCCGGGCGCTGGAGGAAGCTGCCGCTCCTGGCCTGAAGGCGCAGATCCATCTTCATATCGCCCTGGCCTTGCGCCGCCAGCGCAGGGACGAGGAAGCCTTGGCGGCCTGCGACGAAGCTCGGAAGCTGGATCCCAGAGTGCCGGATCTGGCGCTTCATCGCTCCGAAGCTCTGGAAAATCTCGCACGCCCAGACGAAGCGCTGTCGGTGCTGCGCGATCATGTGGCGGGCAACCCCGCCGATCCGATGGCGCATCATCTCTATAATCATTTGCTGCATCGGTTGGGCCGCAAGGCGGAATTTCTCAAATCCTACGACTTGGCGCCGCAGAGTCGTCCGTTGCTGCTGGAAAAGGCGTTTTTCCTGGCACTGGAAAAGCGGGACGCCGAGGCGCACGCGATTTATTCCGCGATGCTTGCGCGCGATCCGGGCGATCCGATCGCCGGTATTGGTGTCGCAGGTGCGCTCAGCATGATGGGGCGCCACGACGAGGCGGGGGTGGCTTATGACTCCCTGTTGGCGCGGCATGGCGGCTCTGTCGATCTTTACCGCCGCGCCGCCGAACCGGCACTGTTGCGCGGCGATCCCGGCAAGGCCGCCTGGCTCTGCGAACAGGCCTTGGCGCTGGAGCCGGGGGAGGGTTCCTGCCTGGCATTGCTCAGCATTGCTTCGCGCATGCTGGAAGACGGGCGCGACGACGCCCTCAATCGCTATGACACGCTGATCCGGACCTTCGATCTGGAGCCGCCCGAAGGATTTTCCGATATGGCGGACTTCAATGCCGAGCTCAATACGGCGCTGGACCGGCTGCATCCCCAGACCGGCGAATTTCTCGGCCAATCCTTGCGCGGCGGCACCCAGACCCCCGACAACCTTTTTGGCGCCGGCCATCCCCTGGTCGCGAAGTTGCAAGCGCGCATCGATGAGGCGGTGGAACGCTACATCGCCGGCCTTCAGCAGGATGAGAGCCATCCCTTCCTGTCCCGGCGAACGACGGATTTCCGTTACGCCGGCTCCTGGTCGTCACGGCTCCGCGACCATGGCTTCCATGTCAATCATCTGCATCCGATGGGCTGGATCAGTTCCTGTTACTATGTGGCCGTGCCCGAAGCGGTGAAGGATGGACAGCAAGGCTGGATCAAATTCGGCGAACCGTCCTTCGACGTCGCGCTGAAGAATCCCGTCCGCCGTGCCATCCAGCCTGTGGCAGGGCGGCTGGTGCTGTTCCCGTCCTATATGTGGCACGGAACCATTCCGTTTCACGATGCGTCGGCCCGCACCACCATCGCTTTCGACGTTGTGCCGGGTTAGCGGTCAGAGGCCGGCCGGCCGTTCGCGCGCCGGGCGCGAGCGCCATCCCGGCGCCAAACTGTTTCGCCCGGCCTTCACATCCTCCGTCTGGGCTCCGAAGGTCCAGACATGGGCCGGCGGGAAGTTGCGCCAGACGATGGTTTTGCCCAATTCGACATCCTTCAGGTGGACCGGTGGCTTCCAGCCATAGGAAAGCTGAATGAAGCGGCCGCCCAGACCTTGCAAGGCAAGTGAGCGTTCAATCAAGGTTCGCCGCAAAGTCAGGGGAAAATTCAGCAACGGGACGCCGCAAACCACCGCGCTGATCGCGGCACCGGCGGGCAGATATTGTTCGAATGCGAAAGCATCGCCCTGGATCACGGTCGCGGCGGGGAAGCGTTCTGCAAGAAGCCCGTAAAAATAGGCGCCCTGTTCGACGATCAGCAGACGGTCCTCGCTGATGCCGCGGTCCAGCAGTGCCGCGGTCACCACGCCCGTGCCCGGCCCCAATTCGACCACCAGTCCGGGATGGAGCGGATCGACCTTGGCTGCGATGGCTTTGGCCAGGACAGGGCTGGATGGTGTCGGCGCGGAAACCCCGCGGGGGTCTTTCAGCAATCCGCGGAGAAAAGCGCCGTAGGACATTTTCGCCTTTTATATCGTGCGAAAGGACAACCGTTTACATCCTTCCCGGTTCCCTGTGCGGGGTCAATCGGATGAGCCCGAAGCCGCTGTGGGCGGAAGGTCGATGATTGCCCTTGTGCCTGGTTCGCGCATGATCGCCAGGGTGCCGCCCGCCTGGCGGACGAATTGTTCGACCAGCATCGTGCCCAGTCCGGTCTTGGAGGGCGCCGCCGGCATGCCGATGCCGTCGTCGGCGACGATGAGCTGCCAGCCTTTCGCCGCATGAGCGAAGGCGACCGAAATGCTGCCTTCCCGTCCGTCCGGGAAGGCATGCTTCGCGGCGTTGGTCACCAGTTCGTTCATGGCAAGTCCGAGGGCCAAAGCCAGGTCGCGCGACATATAGGCCTGTTCGCAATTGCAGGTGAGTGCAATCCCGGCAGGTGGCAAAGTCGCGTCCCTCAGTCCGGCACAAAGATCGCGAAGATATTGCCTGAGATCCACATGGCGGGTTTCGGGCAGGGCATAAATCTGCCGGTGGATGCGGGAGATCGACTGTATGCGCCCCATCGCGTGTTGCAGAGCGCTGCGCGTCTCAGAGCTGGCGCTGCGCCGCCGCTGCAAATCGAGCAGGCTGTTGACGATGGCGAAGTCGTTGCCCACGCGGTGCTGCAACTCGCGAAACAGCAATTCCCGCTCCTGGAGCTTGGCGTTGCGCTCGCCGGCAAGCCGGCGCGCCGCGCTCCGGAAGCCTTCCGCCACGGCGATCAGCATTCCTGCGGTGAAAAACGCGATCAGCGCCGCGGCCGCCTGATAGTGCATCTGCGCGCCCGCCAGGACGGCATGAGGCACCACGAACATCCAGGCCAAAAGCCCCGCCACCAGTACCGTGCCGGCACCGGCCTGCCAGCCGCCCAGAAGCGTCGCCAGGAGCGAGGCGGGGTATATAAAGGCGTAAGGCGCCACACCCGGCGCGAACAAATTGGTAACGGCACGCAGGGAGACCGCCACACCCACGCCCAGAAAGACACACGCCAACTGCGCCGCCCAAGCGGGCGCCACCCCGGAAAGACGGTCTGGAATATCCAGACCGGCGATACGATGGACCACAGTTTTGCCCGTTTTAGCCCCGATGGATTATAGGCAGGCGAGCCCGGATGACCAGTTCCGAACTTACATATGTTAAGCGGATTTGTAGTTCGAGCCCGGTCTTTTGGTTGCAAGGTGAGTTTTTCCCGGGTAGGCAATTGTGCCGCAGAAAGTGGGGAACCAACATGCCGTTTGGTAATATTTCCCTGGGGTTAAGCCTCGCGGAGATCATGTCGACCAAAGAGATTTCACGCCTGTTGCGGCGGCGCCCCGTCATGGGTACGCGCAATTGGGCGGGCATTTTCCTTGCCATCGCCGCTTTGGTTTCAGCCGCGCCGGCGATGGCGGACGATGTCCTCAACCCCCAAGCCATGGCACGCATATCGGGAAAATATCAGGCGGCGGGGGCCCTTCCGCAGGGCGTGGGCGTGCTTGATCGCGCCCGGCCGGAATATGACGCTCTCGGAGTTCCGGTTGGAAGTTTCCTTCTCTATCCCACCTTCGTGACCAGCGTTTCCAACGACGACAATATTTTCCGCACTCCTGGCGGCACCGTAAGTGATAGTTTCTGGACCTTCTCGCCGCGCCTGGATCTGCGCTCACAATGGTCGCAGGATTTCCTGCAAATTTACGGCCAGGCAGACGGCTATCAATATGACAGCCACAACACGGAAAGCCGGACGAACTGGGTGGGCGGTGGTGCGACCGAGGTTTCGCTGGCGCCGGGCACGGTGGTCGATGCCAAGGCCTCTTATTTCGGTACTCATGAGTCGCGCGGTTCGCCCGATATTTCCTCTGCCGCGCTAAGCCCGACCGCCTACAGCCTGTTCCACACCGATGTATCGATAATCAATCAACCCGGTCCTTTGGGATTGTCGGCCGGGGTGTCCTATGACCGGCATGTCTACGATCCCACGGCCTTGATCGGCGGCGGACAGGTCGACAATGCGGATCGCAACAGCCGCATCGTCGAAACCTTCGGCAAGGTGTCCTACGAACTGCAGCCGGGCGACTCGGTTTTCGCGAGAGCGTCCTACAACACGCGGGATTTCGATCTTCAGTTCGACCGCAACGGCTTCCAGCACAGTTCGGACGGCTACCGGCTGGATGGCGGCCTGCAGATGCTGTTTTCACCCCTGATCAAGGGCACGGTGTATCTGGGCTATCTGCAGCAGAATTTCAAAGCGCCGCTCCATTCCGTAAGCGGTTTCGATTTCGGTTCCCAGATCGACTGGTATGTCACGGAGCTGATGACGTTCCACCTCACCACCTCCCGCATTCTTAGCGACACCACCATTGCCGGCGCTTCCAATGAAGACCAAAGAAGCGTCCAAGGCTCGGTGGATTATGAGCTGCTGCGCAATTTGATCCTGCAAGCGAGTGTCGGGTATGAAAACGATAATTTCAAAGGCGCCGGCCGCACCGATCACCTCGCCACCTTCGGGTTCGGCGCGGAATATTTCCTCGATAAAAGAGTGGGATTCTACGCGCGCTACGATCATAGCGGGCGCGATTCAACGGTCGGTGGCGGCGATTTTGCCGACAATCTGGTGAGCGCCGGCATCACGCTTCAATACTGATTTCAGCAACGGTTCTGCTGCGCCCCCTGCGCACAAAGGCCGGCTGCATCTTTGTCCCACAAAGATCACAGTTCCCGGGCGGCCCTGTCCGTTACCGTGAAGCACGCGCCATGGCGACCGGCGCGGCGGAGCTATGTTTTTGCTCCAGTAGGGAACTCGTGGAAATGGCTCTTGAAGGCATGTTCGCCAGATTTAGAAGCCGGCAAAATATTTGCCGGTCCCTCGCGGAAAACCGGAATAGCCGCCAGTTTCATCAATCGGGATGTCTTTCATCATGACACGCATACCCAGGATTCTGCATTACACCTTCGGCATGGCCCGCGATTTTGGCGGCAAGCCCTGGAGCCTCGTTCATCATGTCTGCCTGAAGAGCGCCGTCGAGTGGATCAGGCCGGAGAAAGTCTATTTCCATTGCCAGTTCGAGCCGTCGGGCCCCTGGTGGGATTTGAGCCGGCCGCTGGTGAGCGTCGCGAAAATGGAGGCGCCAAAGGAAATATTCGGACGTCCCTTGCGCCATGTCGCCCATCAGTCGGATGTGGTCCGGCTCCAAAAGCTTATCGAACATGGCGGCATCTATCTCGATGCCGATGTGCTTGTGCATCGCAGTTTCGATGACCTGCTGGAAAATTCCACCGTCCTGGGACGGGAAGGCGAGAACGGGGAATATGGCATGGCCAATGCCGTCATCCTTGCAGAGCCGAATGCCCCCTTTCTCCGGCGCTGGCTTGCGGCATATCGCTCCTTTCGCTCCAGCGGACGCGACGAATATTGGAACGAGCATTCCGTGCAGCTGCCGGTCAAGCTCGCGAAAGAGCATCCGGACGAAATCACGGTGCTTTCGCCGAAAGCCTTCTTCTGGCCGTTGTGGACGGACGAGCACCTGGAATGGATTTTCCTGTCCAACAAACCCGTCCCGATGGATGAGGTATATGCGAACCATTTATGGGAATCCAATGCCTGGAGATATCTCGAGAATCTGACGCCCGGCCAGGTCCGGGCGGTGGATACGAATTTCCAACACTGGGCAAGTCCGTACCTTTCCGGTCTTCCCGATGCCTATGGTGCGCCCACGCTTCTGGGGCAGTTGCGCAAAATGCGCTATTCCGCGGCAAAAAAAGCAGAGCTGAAGTTCATGGGAGGCATGCGGCGAGCCAAGAGAATCGCGGGGCCTGTCTCCCAGATATTCGAGAAGCTGGCATCCGCGCCGCTTTCTGAAAGCGAGATGCGCCGCAAGACTTTTCAAAGCGTCTACAAGCGCAATCTGTGGGGCCATGACGGGAAGGCCGAATTCTTTTCCGGTGTCGGATCGCGCGGTGATGCGATGCAGGTCTATGTTCAGCAGATGGCCGACACCGTGCGCCGGCATTCCGCGGAGCTGGGACGGCGCTTGACCGTCGTTGATATGGGGTGCGGTGATTTCCAAGTGGGGCACGCTCTGTTGGAGAGGCTGCCCGAGGTGGACTATATCGGGTGCGACATTGTCCCGGAACTGGTGGCGCACAACAATGCGATGTACGGCACCGGCAGGATCACTTTCCGTCAGCTCGATCTGGTGTCGGACCCGCTGCCGGAAGGCGATCTATGCTTGGTCCGGCAGGTATTCCAGCATTTGTCGAATGCCGACATTCAGGCCTTTTTCGCGCGCGCCGACTACCGCTGGATTTACTTGACCGAAGGCCACCCCACCGTCCGGACCGGCGTGGTGAATCCCGACAAGCCGGCCAATCACGACGTGCGCTTCGACTGGAGAACCGGGCGCGGACGCGGCGTCGAACTCGACCGGCCGCCATTCAACCTTCCCACACAGGAGATGTTCCGGGTCGCGGCATCGCCGCATGAGGTCATCGTCACCGAACAGGTTTTCGCGGCGAGGCCCGCGCTGGCGGTTGCCGGCGCGAAACACTATGCCGGCCAGCGCGGGTGAACCGTTCCATCCCGTCCGTGTTTCCGGCATGAGCATGCCGTGACCGTCATCGAGATCGCAGACAGCAAGACGCCGGGAGTGGAGGATCTTTCGGCGATCAGGCGCAAGAACCTTACCCGTTCCACCCTGATTGGAACGGGCTGGTTGCTTGTCCAGAATATCGGCACGCGACTTATCAGCTTCGGGTCCCAAATCCTTCTGGCCAAGCTTCTGGCGCCCAGTGATTTCGGTATTATCGGCCTTGCCTGGACGGTCACCACGGTCGCCAGCGTGGTGGCGAATTTCGGTGTCGACGACGTTTTGCTTCAGCGCCAGAACACCTTGCGGTTCTGGACGTATCCGGCCTTCATCACCAGCCTCGGTCTGGGCCTGCTGAGTTTTCTCGGCGTCGTGGCGATCACACCGTTGGCCGCGATGATTTACCGGTCGCCGGTGTTGCACACCATCCTGCCCCTCATGGCGCTTTCGATGCCGCTGACGGCGCTCTCAACCGTTCCCATGGCGAAGCTCCGCTCGGAGCTCAATTTCCGTTTCATAGCCGCCTACACTACGATTGAACTGGCGGCCATACAGCTCCTGACCATCGCCCTGGCGGCATGCGGATTTGGAATCTACAGCTTCGCAATCCCCGTGCCGGTGATGGCGCTGGTGCGGGTCATCACCTTCTGGATGATGGCAAGACCCCGTCTGGGGCGCCTGCGTTTGAAGCAGCTACGCATGATGGGCTCGAACAGCGCCGCCGTGTTCGGCACCAAAATTCTCACTGCCGCGGTGGGGCAGGGGGATTATTTCGTGCTTGGCCTGGTGGCGGCGAAGCCGGTCGTCGGCGCCTATTTCTTCGCCTTCCGTCTGGCTATCCAGCCGGTGCAGTTGCTGGCCGGCAATCTCAGCAATGTGCTGTTTCCCATTCTGGCGCAGTTGCGCAACGAGCCGAAACAACAGGGAGAGGCCGCTCTGAGGGCATCCCGCGTGCTTGCTTTCGTGGTCATGCCCTACTGTTTCCTGCAGGCCGCCGTGGCAAGGCCGCTGCTGACCTTGGTGTTCGGAGACAAGTGGTTGGCTGCGATTCCATTGGTCGAGATTCTCAGCATCGGGCTGGCTTTTGACGCGGTTTCCTGGATTGCCGGCGCGCTGCTGCAGGCGCGGGGCGAGTTCCGCGCTTCCTTCGTCTATTCCTGTGTGTTTTTTCCCGTCTTTTTCGGGATGGTTACGCTTGGGGCTTTGAGCTTTTCGGCCACCGGGGTCGCGGTCGCGGTCAGCTTGTTCTACATCGCTTTCGCGCCGGTCTATTCCTATACCATATTCCGCAAACTGGGCATTTCGCCCACCGATGTCGCAACGATTTTTGCTCCGCCGGTGATCTTTGCGGCACTGGCCTCTCTGGTTGGGCTTTCGCTCGGCGCTCTGGCATCACCGGGCAATCTGGCGAAGGTCGCGATCATCGGAATCTCCGGCAGCGCTGCCTATCTCGCGCTTCTCCGTGTCTTTGCGCCGTCCATTTTCCAGCATCTGCTCACGCGGGCGCGCAACCTCGCCCATGACCGCCTTCACAGGATGATGGCTGCCGGACCGGTGGCGAGGGCGCCGCGCCCCTGAACGGTCAGACGGCGTCGAGAAAGCCGTATTTCTCCCGGCGCACGATTCTGCGGGCCCAATTGCGCATCACGGCGCGTTCTCCGCTGTTGTGTCTGTGAAGCAACTCGAAACGGGCGTAGCGGGCCGCCAGCCGTACGGGATTGCGGGTGGCCAGGACCCACCGGAACGCGAGTTCCCGCCTGACCGCCGGCGTGTCTCCAATTCCCTTCAACAAAGCGTGGGACATTTTCTGGAATTCATCCGCGAGCTCGGATTTGCGGGAATAGGATATGTGGCCTGAATGATTGGAAAACGGCTCGGGATCGAAAGGCGTCAGATCCCGCATGCGGCAGAAGGACCTGCTGAGGAACAATGCCACCGATCTGCACAGTTTGATCTGTTCGGCCAGTTTGCCGACGCTCTCGCTTCCCGCATGGACCCGGTATTTGATCAGCGGGACATCGAGATTTGCGCAAAGCCCGAAAAGCCCGATCTGTCCGAACAGGATATAGTCCTCGGCGCAACGGTTCACTGAAATCGTATCCGCTTCGGGCAGGATGCCGAGAAAGTCCTTGCCATAGCGCGCGCCCATTTTCTTGAAGGCCGGAAAGTTGATGGTCACCGTGGGATGGATGATAGGGTTGTAGAAGAAGCCCGCCGCGGTGATCGCCTCCGGACGGCTGGGCGGCCGCAGATGGTCGATAGGGTGCCCATCGCTGTCGATCATCAAGGCTGCCCCGCCAACCACCGCGTATTGCTGGTTTGCGGCGTAGAATTCATTCATCAATTCCATGCGATTTGGCAAAGCGATATCATCCGCGTCATGCCGCATCACATACCGGCAGTCGCAATGCTCCAGCCCGGCGTTCAAAAGCCCGCCCAGATGTTCCGCCTCCGGCATGGAGAGAACGCGTATTCTGGCGTCCTGCTCCGCGTAGCGGTTGGCCAGTTCCGCAGTCCCATCGGATGAGCCGTGATCGAGTATCAGCAGCCGCCAGTCGGGATAGGTCTGCGCTATGATGCTTTCTATGGATTCGCCCAGAAAGCGGATGCCGTTTCGTACAGGCATCAATACATCGATCGAAGGCACGGGTTCCTCCTGGAGTTTTTCGATCCCTACGCTGGCGGCCGTATCAGCCGGCCGCGCCTCTGTCGCCCCGGACCCAGGCGCGTTGGCGGTCCAGGAAGAAGCGGCCATAGAGCGGGATTTTCAGCAAGGCATATACGGGCGCAAACAAAAGCAAGCTCAGCGGCACGATTTTCCGGGCATGCCGCCACCAGGCCAGACAGATCGTGGCAAGGAAGAAAATGCATAATAGGGCGCAAAGGCCCAGGGGCGCCGTTGCGCCGGTCATGAGGAAATAGCCCAAGGTCAATACCGACATCGCCCCCAGCATCAAGGCCAGCAGGGCCAGGGGCGGCACACTGACATCGAGCGCCATGGCCAGCAGCGAAAGGCTGGGCTTCCGGCAAAGCCTCTTCAACAGCCGGGGCAGATATTCCAGGGCAGTTGCGATGGTGCCATGCTCCCAGCGCGCCCGCTGGGAAGCGCTCGGCTGTCCGCCGGGTGCCACCTCGCTGCTCACCACGGCATCCGGACAGAAGAGAGGAAACTTGCCTGCGAGCGCAAGATCCAGGCCCTGTTTGAGATCTTCCACCAGATGCCCGGATGCAAGATCGGCCGTCCGCGCCACATCCCAGGGGAATGCCATGCCGCTTCCCGCCAACTGGCAGGGCAGCGACAGGCGGTGCCACCCAAGCGGCCGGACAAAATCTTTCACCGTCCAGGCGAAACACACCATCGCTGCTGCTCTTCGCTGCCGATCGGGCCGGGTCATCAGATAGGCGGCCTGCACGGGGCGCCTGTAATGGGCGCTCCACAGCGCCAGGCGGTGAATGCAGCCCTCACCCAGTTCGCAATCGGCATCGAGAAATATAACCACCTCCGGTGCCCCGGTTCGATCCAGAAAGGTCAAGCCGTGATCAAGGGCAAAGCCTTTGCCGCGATTGCGGACATCGGACCGGATAGCCACTTCGGCCCCCTGATGGCAGGCGATCTCTGCCGTCCGGTCAGAGCAATTGTCCGCGACGACCACCAGGCGGTCGCCGGCATGCAATTGCCGGACGACCGATTGAAGTGTCTTGCCGATGACAAGCTGCTCATTGTGCGCCGGGATAAGGACCGCCACGCGCGGACGAGGGCCTCGCAGAAATTCCCCGGGACGGGCGGGCAGCAGGCTGGCAAGGACCTGCAAGAAAAGGACTGTGACCGGCAACGCCAGAGTGACATTCGCCAAAATCAGGACGGTTTCCAGCACGGCATTCATGACGCTCTCTCCGCGATTGCCGTTTCGAGCAGCCCGGTGAGGATATCCGCCTGATCCTCGATACCATGCCGCTCCAGCGCGCGGACGCGCGCCAGATCGCCCATGATCCGGAGAATGTCGATGGGGGTCTCCAGACAGGCCCGCATCGCGCGTACCAGTTCCTCCTCCGAACCGGCGGGAAACAGCCATCCGGTTTTGCCGTCGATGACCAGTTCGGGAATGCCCGCGATATAAGTGGTCAAGACCGGGCGGCCCAGGCACATCGCCTCCATCAGCACGACCGGCAGGCCTTCGGCGAAGCTGGGCAGCACCAGGGCGCGGGATTTGAGAATCTCCTGCTTGACCCGTTCGGCGCTTGCCCAGCCGATCATCTCGATGTGATCCGCAAGGCCGTATTTCTCCACAAGCCTTTCGATTTCGAGACGCAAGTCCCCGTCACCCACCAGCACCAAGGTGAATTTGCGTCCCTCTTGCGCGAGGGTGGCGGCTGCCTGGACCAGAAGAAGCTGGCCTTTTTCCCCGCAAAGCCGCCCGACACAGACCAGCCGCGGCGCCTCGGATGGCGTAACCCTGTCGAGCGCCGAAAAGGCGGTATCGATGCCGCAATGTACCACCTTGATCTTGGACCAATAGTCTTGCTCGACATTGCGGTAGAGCTGGCTGCGGCCATAGGAACTTATCGCCACGACAAATTCGGCGCGCCGGATTTTCTCGCCGAGATGGATCGACGGTGCCCGGTCGAATTCCTCGGGCCCATGAATGGTGAGGCTGTAACCGATGCCCGCGAGATGGCCGGTCAACATCGCGACTTCCGCCGGGTTGGTGCCGAAATGCGCATGAAGATGGCTTATGCCTTGGCGCGCAAGCCGCGGGGCAATCCAGCAGGCTTCCGCCAGATAGATAAGGTGCCACAGGAATGGGCGGTCCGACGATCGCGTCATGCGCAGCGCCAGCCCGAGCGCCGAAAGAAAGCGCAAGGGCGCTCGGAGCAATTGCGAAAAGACGGCAGCCGCCAGAGCAACCGCACCGCCCTTAAGGACGAAAACGGTCTTTTCCAGTTCGGAGAGATCGGCGGGATCGACAAGCTCTGCGTCCCAGCCGCGGACGGAAAGCCGCGTGATGTGCCAGCCGCGCCGCTCCAGCGCCAGAATCTCGCGCCGTATGAAGCTGTGGCTCACCTTGGGATATTGGCTGACTAGATAGGCCAGCTTGCGCCCGGATTGCCGGGAAGGGACCGAGGTCCGGCGCAAATTGCTGCGAAAGGGGCCGAGCAGGCGCGCCCACAGGGACGGCGGATAAGTGCGTTCCAATGTCATTGAGGTTTGCCATAATCCATGGGCAGGAACTGGAGCCTGTCCCACGGAATCCCGTTGAGCAGGGCATGCGGTTCCACGCCGTTGAAAATCGCCGGATAAGGGTCGGGCTGGTCTGACAGCGTGTAGACCAGCGGATTTTCAAACCGCAGTGAAATGGAGCCTGCCTTGTCCCATATGACAAAGCCGTAGGTCTGCGCCGCCTTGGCGACGATCTTGGCGACCGGCGTGATATTGAGCGCATCGACATTCACGGCCGGATCGAGACGGAAGCGGAGGCCTTCCGGGATGCGGTTGGGGGCATTTTGCGGATTGTAGCCGTCGGAACGGTTGGCCGGCCAAGAGAAGGTCGAAGACTTCTCGGCATCAACCAGCGCGATGCCTATCACATGATGGATGGCGCCGCTCTTCAATTCCTGCACGGTAATCTGGCCGGCGGAAAAAGGCAGGCCGGTCGCCGCCACGCCATAACGTTGCGGCCATATGCCCTTGTTCTTCGAGACCCCTTCCATTTTTCCGCCCCAGCAGGACTGCCATTGCCCGCCGGATTGGCGAGCCTGCCAGAATTCCCACATGGTGTCCGACGAGGGTTGGAAGATCGTCATCTCCGCATCTGTTCCATAAGCCGGCTTGGCGGCGGCGGGTATCGGCACCGCCGCCCATTGCCGCGGCAGGTCCGGATCGAGATAATTCTGGCAATTCCATTGCGCGACGGCGACAGTCCGGGCGCCGGGGCCGGCCGTATAGACAGGCGTGCTGTAGGATCCGAGATTGACTCCGATATTGTTGTAGTAGGCGCGGTACTGACGCTGGAATTCCGCGACATAGGCGGCGGAGTTGGGATTGAGCGGCACATTCCGCGGGATCGGCTTGTACCAGAAGCTGTCCGGTGCAAAGACCGGCCGGGCGGGATAGGGATTGGCGAACAGCGGCGCCGCGGCGAAACTCATCGCCACTCCCAGCACAAGGCATGCGGTCCATCTCCGGGGCATCATGCGGCCAGGCGCGATTCCATCGCGGGTTCGCGATAGACGTATTTTCCCCGCCGCACGCCCTTCAGAAGCCAGTTGCGCACGGTACGGATCTCCGCCGGCGAGGCGTGGTTCCTAAGCACGAAGCGCAGCAGGCCCAACGCCATTGTGGAGCCATCCCGTGTCGCCAGAACTTTGCGAAAGGCCAGTTCCCGCTCCAGGGGTTGGGACGGCCCCAGCCCGCGGCGCAGGGCATCCGCCATTTTGTGGAAGGGCTCCCTGTAATCGCGGCCGCCAAAATCGAAAACATGGTCGGCATGATTGCAGAATGGTCCGGGATCGAAGGGTTCGAGCCCGTTTCTTATGCAGAAGGATTTGGCCAGGAAACGTGAGACCTTCAAGGCCTGCGCGATCTGCTCCTTGGGACTGGTGATGCCGGCGCTTTTCTTGTGCCGGCGATATTGAATCAAGGGGGTGGGAAGATTCATGCAAGGGCCCAGCAAGGCCAGTTGGCCGAACAGGATATAGTCCTCGGCCAGGGTTTTGACGGTTATGGAATCGGCAGGCGGTACTGCGCCGATGATATCCTCGCCATAGGCCGCATCGAGGCACATCAAGGCCGGAAAATTCGCCGCCGCCGCGGGATGAATGATGGGAAAATAAAAGAAAGACGCGGCTGCCACCGCCGCAGGTTCCCGGGGCGCGCGGAGATGTCCCGTGCGCCGGCCTTCCGGATCGATGACAATGGCCTCTCCGCCGATTATCAGCGTGTCCGGCGATGCTTCAAAGTGTTGGGCGACGATTTCCATGCGATTGGGAAAGGACACGTCGTCGGCATCCTGGAGCAGCAGGTAGCGGCTATCGCATTTCGCGAGCCCGATATTGCGCAGCTCCGCGATCCCATTGGCCTCGGGGTGGGAGGAGACCAAAATCCGCCTGTCGCTTTCCGCGCGCTGCCGCGCCAGCTCCAGCGAGCCGTCGGTCGAGCCGTGATCCAGCACCAAAAGCCGCCAGTCGGCAAAGGTCTGGCGGCAGATACTGTCGATGGATTCCGCCAGAAACGGCATGCCGTTCCTGACCGGCATCAGGACATCAATCGTTGCCACGCCATTCTCCTAATCGTATGGGCTGGACGCCGGCGCCGAACGGAGTAGGCGTCCTGACGGTACGTCTGCTCACGACATGCGCCGGCTGTCCCACCGCCGTCGCGCCGGCCGGTATGTCGTCCAACACCACCGCCATCGCGCCGATCCGGCAACCATCGCCGATGCGCACGGGACCCAGGACCTGGGCATAGGCGCCGAATTCCACATCGTCGCCGATGACGGGGGAGCCGCCGCCTTCTTCGCGATTGCCGATCGTCACACCCTGCCGCAAGGTGCAATTCTCTCCCAGAACAGCATCGCCATTGAGGAAGACGCCGCCGAAGTGCCATATCCGCAGGCCCTTTCCGATCACGCAGGACTTGGGCAGGCTGATGCCGGTGACGGTTTCCACGATACGAAAGAGCAGCCAATAGAGACGGGAAAAAAGATAGCGGCGAATCCCTCTGGGCCTGCGATCCACTCTTCGTCCGAAACGATAGACCCATATCGCCCACAGAGACTGTTCCTTCAGGAACGCCCTGGGCGCGCCGATGCGGGCCAGATCGGCCTGCCAGTCGGGATCACGCGCCCCGGGCATGGGCGATCCTCTCCTGCGGCTGCTCGACCGTCCTTCGTCGCGCGGCGGCCACCACAGGGCGATGATGCGCGAGGTGGACGGCTACCAGCCCCAATGTGAACCAGAAGCACCAGCCATAGGAAACATACTCCAGCAAATTGTCGGAATAGCCGACCATCAGATAGACGCAGATCATTGCGGCAACCATGGTCAGGCCGCGCCGGTCGAAAGCCCAATAACGGCCGAGAAGAAGCAAGTTGCGGCCGAAGATCCACAGATAGGCCAGAAGCCCCGCGCAGCCGGTCTCAAACGCAAGCTGGACATAGACATTGTGGGCATCGACCCCGCGCGAAGATTCCAGCGGGAAAAAGCTGGGCGAATAATAGGGGAAGGAATAGAGGCCATAACCGAACCATGGCCGGTCGAGAATCATCGGGAATGCCTTTTCCCAGAGGATCTGCCGCCAGGCATAGGGATTTACCGTCTGAACCCAGCCGACATAGTCGTTGCCTGCGGTCAATGCCATCAGCCGGTCCCGGATAGGCGGAACCGCGAAGGCCACGATGGGCAGGATCAGGGACACAACCAGAACGCGCCGGTCCTTTATCGCGCCATAGATCAAGAACAGCACCACACATCCCGCCCAGGCGCTTCTTGTCTTGGTCATGACCAGGAGAACCAGAAGCGGAACCAGGTAAAGCCCAAGCAGGGTCCGCAGCCGGCTGGATAAGGTCACATGGTCGCTGGCCAGGAGGCAAAGAATGACCGCGACAGTGCTCAGGATATAAAAGGCGAAAATGTTGGGATGAGTGAATGTGCTGGCTATCCTGGTGCCCTGATACCAATCGATCCCCGACCCCATTTGGAGCAGGCCGAAAAGGACGGGCAGGACCGACGACAGAATTACCGCTTTGGAAAAATATATCGCGCTCGCCTGGGTCCTTACGATCGCCAATGGAAGAACGAACATGGCCATGTAAGACACATAGGTGAGGAATTTCCGGAAGGCATCGACCTGAACCGGCGAGTAGAGGACGGCGATGAACGTGATCGCCAGGAAAGGTATCCAGGCCCGTTCGAGACTGGTCCGGGTCTTGCCCTGGATTCTCTGCAGGCTCAGCAGCATCGCCGCGATGACGATGAAGTTCAGCACCGCGCCATAGCTGAGCGCCTCGCCCAACACATCAAACCGGGCTTGTTCAAACAGCCGGTCGCAAAGCGGGCGAATGACGATGATGGCGGCAATGCCGCGCTGCATCCCGCCGACAAAGGCCGCCAGGATGATCCCCATCAACGCCAGATCCACGGTCGCGGCAGACATCAGGTGTCACCGCCGTATCCGGGCAAGTCATGATGCCTGACTGCCGTCACGGCCGCCGTCACGCGCCTATGCTGCCGCGCCATGGGCGGCATAATTGCCTATCAGCGACTTTGTCTGCCGTATATTGCTGCGGCTGGACGCCCCAAAAACGATCGCTTCGATCTGGGGCTGCTTGCAGACATAGTCGATGGCCTCATCCGGCGGAATGGCGCCCGAAGCCAGCACCGACATTGCGACAGGCCGGAAGCGGCGCGTGGCAATGATCTTTTCATAGGCCTCGACCCCGCCGCACATGCGGAAACCGATCTTGTTAATATTGGCGCAAACGATGGGGTTCTCGATGCCGGCGCTCTCCAGCGCATCCAGAAGGCGCGGTACATTCATGGTGATGAAACCCGGCTCGGCGCCATAGCGCTTCTTCACATGATCGGCAAACATCCGGAAGACATCGTGCATTCCCAAGCCCAGAATGAGGTCGGTCACCACATTCTGCAAAAAGATCACCGGCGTCTTCAAACCATCAAACATCTTCATTTCCGCGTCGATCAGCATGGTCGCAAGCTGCTCCACATCCTTGCGGGCCGCGGAAACAACGCCATTGAGGAATGCGCCGACTGTTCCTTCCTTCGGCAGGAAGGCTTCGAGTGCGCCCATCATTCCCTGTTCGGTGACGGCATTGGCGTATTTGTGGGCGTAGGGCATGCACGGATAAAATTGCAGATCGCGGTAATGTTCGGGATCGGCGCGGACATGGTCGCATATGTCGGCGATCCGCTCGTGGGTCGTGCACATGAACACTCTGATCCCCTCGTCGTAAGCGATGTCGAGAACCTCGATGACGGCGTTGATGTCCTGGAATTTCATCGCCTGGGCGTGCGCCTTGTCTTCGGACAGGTGATTGACGCCGAAAAACTGATTATCGCCGAAAAGTATGCGTTCCATATGGTGTCCTTTTGCTCAAGCGGAAGCGGGCAGGTTGCGTGTCCCCAGCCGGCGCAAGACATTCGCCATGCTGGATGTGGACCGGGGTGAGCCGGGCATGACGGCGGTCTGTGTCGCCGCCCCGACCCGCCGGTTGGCGTCTTTCGCCATGGCGCTGAGGACCAGATCCGTATCCACTGCGGAACGCATCGTGCTCCTCGTATCCATCAGCCCCGTTTTGATGGCTTCCACGAAATGATCGACCTGGGCGGAATATTCTTCGCCACGCAGGTAAAACCATACGGGGTCGGTGAGATCGGTGGTGTAGCGGGTATTCCAGCCTTTGTTGAAGCTGTCGGGAGCCTTGGAAGCATCGCGGAGATAGACCTTCATCTCCTGGCGGTCCGCAACGATCTTGCCGTTGGTCCCCCACACCGACACTTTGGTGCTCATCTTGCGCTGGCTTTCGTCGCTCCAATTGGCGGCAATCTGTCCGCTGAGACCATTGGCATAGAACAGATTGGAATAGACCTCGTCTTCCACATCGCCGGAGAAGAGGCGGTTCATGACGGTGCCACCCACGGCCTGGGGACGCCCGACCAGATAATTGACCAGATCGACGGCATGGCTGGCATAGTCGTGCAGGCACCCGCCGCCCTCTATCTTGCTGGTCCGCCAGGTTCTGCCCTTGGCCCGCAAAACCACGGGTCCATAGGCTTCGGCGCGGATGTGATGCAGGGCGCCCAGGGTTCCAATATCCAGCAGATGTTTGAGTTCATGAAAAGTGCCGACGAAGCGGTAGTGATAGCCGACCTGGTTGACGCGGTTTTTCTGCTCAGCCAATTCCGCCAACCGCAGGCCTTCTTCCGTGTCGAGACAGAAGGGCTTCTCGCAGAAGACATGAAGGCCGGCCTCGAGCGCGTCGCGCACCATTTCGGCATGGAAGCGGGAAGGGGTGGCGACAAACACCGCATCGAGCGTTTCCGCCGCCAGCAGCTTGCGGTAATTTGTGTATGTCTTGATGTGGGAATATTTGCCCAAAACCGCAAGCAGATATTCTGCCGTGTCACAGATCGCCACCAACTCGATATCCGGGTGGGTATTGATGATGGCGCAATGGGACAATCCCATCTTGCCCAGCCCCAGCAGAGCTACTCGTATCATTGTTTGAACCTCATGGATGAATATGACGGGAACGCCGAAATAGAATTCGCCGGCTGGCGCGGCTAGCGCATGGCTCCCGACCTGGTGGGATTGAGGAAGCGGCCAAACAGCAGACCTTTCAGAAAGGTCTGGACGACATAGACGAGATGCCACCATGTCCGCTTGGCGCGGACCCTCGGCTCGACGACGAGCCGGAACAGCCATTCCATGCCCATGGCGCGGATCGGCGCCGGCGCCCAGGGCACGGCTCCGGAATGATAGTCGAACGCGGCACCCACGCCGATGATCCAGGGGACATTCAGGCGGCCGAGGTGGGATGCGACCCACCGTTCCTTGCCGGGCACGCTGAGGCCGACCCAGACGATGTCGGGCTTGGCCTCGTTGATCATGTCCACGATCCGTTGATCTTCTTCCGGCGAAACTTCCCCAAACGGCGGGCTGTAGGTCCCGCAAACAATCAGGCCGGGATATTTCTCTTTGAGGCGCCTGGCCATCTCGTCGGCGACACCGGGCTTGCCACCATAATAGAAGTGGCGCCAGCCTCGGGATGCGCCATATTCGGAACATGCCAGTTGAAGATTGGGGCCGGTGAAACGGCGTATCCTATGGCCCCAAGCCAACCCGGCGACAATCACACCGACGCCGTCACAGACGGAAAAGTCGCTGTTGCGGATATAGGCGCCGATGCTGGGGACCCGAAGCCCGTGATACATGATTTCGGGATTGGTCACGACCACGAAGTGGCCGTTTTCGCGCGATTCGATGGTGTGTCCGATTTCCGAGAGGATGTACTCCTTGCTGACGCTGCTGATCGGCAATCCCCGGATGAGGGCAGCCGGATGGTTTTTCCTGCCGGGAGCGGGCGGAGGAACAAGATCCGCCGTCTCGTTCCCTGACCGGGGATCGCGCGGAACCGCTTCATAAGCCACTGCGGTCTTCATATCGCCTTACCTCGCAAGTTTGTGCACACCATCTGTCAAGCTGCCGCCCTGCGGGTGAAACCTGTCTCACCCGGAAACATCTTTCCTCTGCCCGCCAAGCGCTATGCGGCCGGAGCAAGCGCCCCATATCGCAGTGTCGTCATGACAGAACGTCCCAGAAGCTCGAGAAGCACATGCACACGATCGGCGCCTTCCAGGCCGTGCAGTGTTCCCACCAGATCCTCGAAAGGACCTTCCGTAATGCGGACAGGCTGCCCGGCGCCCAGCTCTGGCAGGGATTGCACGATGCCGTGCCTATCGGTGCGCGACCTGAGATTTTCGACGATGCCCGCAGGAACTGGTTGCGGAACGTCACCTTGTGTGAGCAACCGAATGACTCCGCGCGTGCCGTTGACGCTGTGCCAGCGGTCGCGCGATGGATCCATTTCCAAGAACAGATAGCCGGGAAACAGGGGGCCAAGTTTATCGATGCTCTTGCGCGCATGGCGAACGGTCTTGCGCAGGCGCGGGCAGAACACATGATAACCCTGCATTTCCAGGTGCATGCTGGCGCGTGTCTCGGCATAGGCCTGGGTGTGCACCACATACCAGCGCAGTCCGGCCTTGCCCTCTCTCCCGCTTTCTGATCGCGCTTCCTGTGTCATGGCCTAGCTCTTGTAATACTGGGCAAGGGCCGGCAGGCCGGAGGGACCGTAGGAATAATAGTGATGCTCCTTGGTATCGGCGCGCGACAACACCGAGCCCACCAGTCTGGCGCGGAATTCCCTGAGCATGTCCAGCGCCTGCGCAACGGCCTCACGTTGCGTCTTCTTCCAGCGAACGACGAAGACAGTGCCGTCTGCTATCCGGGCAAGCAGCTTGGCGTCATGCACGGCCAGCACTGGCGGCGAATCGATCACCACATAATCGGCGATCGCGCGCAGTCTTTCCACCATCGCGGCCATGGCCTCCGAGCCGACCAATTCCGTTGCGTCTTCGGAACAAGCGGCGGGCAGGGCCATCAGGGGGCTGTGCGGATCCCCAACCAGCGCTTCCTCCAGCGAGCAACGCAAGGACAGATGGTCGGCCAGGCTGTGGCGGAATTTCTTGAGTCCCAGTGCCGTGGCGATGGCGGGACGTCTCAGGTCGGCATCGATGATGACCACCCGGTGACCGGAGGCGGCAAGGCGGCGCGCCAGACTGACAGTGGTGCTGGTCTTGCCTTCGCCCGGCAGCGCAGATGTCACCAGGATGACACGGCCGGCGCCCGATTGGACCTTGGGCCTTTTGCGCAGATGAAAGGAAACTCCGATCTCAAGGCCTCGAATGGCCTCGGAGAAACTGGAATGGGGATGACGCAAGCCTTGCAAGACAACCTCCTTGAGCGTCCGGCGCCAAATCTGCAACTCCGGAACGGTCGCCAGGACCGGCAAACCCAGCGTCACCTCGACTTCTCGCTTGGAGCGGAAACCCGCGCACATCCGGTCCGCGATAAGGGCGGCGAGAAAGCCCAGGACAAGACTGGCAAGCGTCGAGACCGCCGTGATCAGGAATTTCTTGGGCGAGACAGGAGCCAGCGGCATCGAAGCCGGCGAGGCGAGACGCACATCGGAGATGCGCAGGCTTATCTGCTGCTGCGCCTGTTTGAGACGATCGAGATAGGACTGATAGATCGCGCGCTCGGACGTCGCATTGGCCTGCAGTTCCGCAAGCTTGACCCGATCGCGGTTTTGCGCGGCGGTGTGGGATGTGGCCTGGGCCATATTGCTTCTGATGGCGCCTGCCCTGGCGGCGGCGACATTGACGTCATTCTGGGAGGTTCCGACAATGCGCCGTACCTCCACATTGATCTTGTTCTGCAGCTCCCGGAGCTTGGCGTCGATATTCTGCATGTCGGGATGCATGGGGCCGTAGCGGGAGGAAAGGTCGGCCTTCTGTTCCAACAGGGTCGATTCCTGTTCGCGGAGTTGCCCGATCAGCGGAGAGCCGACCACCTCGGTTGCATCCGCGCCATGGCCGGAGCGCACCAGTTCCTGGACGCGGGCAAGCCTGGCGTTCGCCTGGGCCTGGTCGCCCTCGGCCTGGACGAGTTGGGCGGTGAGTGCTCCAAGCTGCTGATCGGTTATCGCGGTTCCGTTGGAAGTATCGACCAAGCCATGAACGGCCTTGTATTCCTGGACTGCGGCGTCGGCGGCGTTGGCGCGGCGCGCCAATTGCGCAACCTTGTCCGCCAGCCATTTGGACGCCTCCTCGGATGCTCCCGATTTCGCCAGCGACAGCCCGTCGATATAGGTGCCGGCGACTGCATTGGCGATATCCGACGCTTTGGCCGCGGAGTGGGAGCGGAAATTCACCTCGATCACAGTCGAGAGGCCGACGGCATGGACATCGAGGCCGCTCTTGAATCGATTGATGGTCGCTTCGCGCATTTGCAGACCGCTGAGGGAATTGTCCTTGCCGAGGGCGGGATTGCCGCTTTGGGCCTTCCGTCCTTCAAGCCCCAGCGATTGGACGAGATTGCGGGCGGAGGCGAGAATCGCCGTCACCGGATCGGATTTGGCGCCATTGAATTCCGCATCATCGACCAATCTCAGCTTATCGACGACAGCGCTCGCCAGGGCGTGCGAACGCAGCATCTGCACCTGGCTTTCGATGGCGGCGGGATCGGATAGGCTGGCAAGAGCCGAAGGATCCGTCCGGTCATTGAGTGCACGATTACGCTGAGGATCCACGATCAGCAGCGCCTGGCCCACATAGACCGGCGGGATGAACGAAGTCACCGCCATGGTTAGTACCGCGACGGCCACGGCCAACAGCAGAATCCGCCGCCAGTTGACCCTGAGCACGCGAAGCAGATCCCGAAAGGTGATAAAGCCTTCCGCCTCCGGGCCGGCATAGCCCGGCGTGCTCTCATAGAGGCGCGTAACCTGAGAGACGCTGTTGGGCGTGGTGAGTGTCAGTTGCTTCATGCGGTCGAACTTATTTATCCAGGCGTGTCGTGATTGTTCGGTGACGCAGAGGCGCGCGCATCACCGATTGGGTTCTAGGAGGTTAACGTTGTTGCGCGAAACTGCGTGTGATCTTTGTGGGACAAAGGCTCTGGCCGGATTTTTCAAAAACCGTCACGTCAATAGCCAGAACCGCGGATCAACTCGCAACGCACGGTCTTCCAGATGATCGCCAGGTCGAGCGCGAATCTCTGATGGCGGCAATAAGCGCGGTCGAGCTTCACCCGCAGGCGCGCGGCTTTTTCCTCCGCCGTTGAACCGCGATATCCCTGTACCTGCGCGAGACCTGTGAGGCCCGGCCGGACGCGGTGCCGCGCGAAATAGGAGGGCGCCAGATCCTCATAAAGCCTTCCCGCCGCCAGCATGCCGATCGCATGCGGCCGCGGTCCCACGATCGACATCTCGCCTCGGATGACGTTCAGGAGTTGCGGCAATTCATCTATGTTGCTGCGCCTCAAGAACTTTCCCAGCCGCGTGAGACGAGGATCGTTGATCTGGGTCTGGCGAACGCCGCTCGCATCGCATGCCTCGGTCCGCATGGAGCGGAATTTCCATATGCGAAAAGGCCGGTTGTCGCGGCCATAGCGCAGTTGGGAAAAGAACACCGGGCCGGGGCTTTCCCATTTGATCGCAATCGCGACAATGGCGAACAAGGGCAGCAGGAAAATCACCGCCAGGCTGGCCGATACCAGATCGAAAATCCGTTTGGCGCTTAAATCCGGCCATATGTCGCCATAGTCGTCGAGGCGGCGGGACCGCATGGCGCCGTGATGGATGGATATGGATTCATTCATGGTTGGCATGGTTGGCGCTCCTACTCAACACAATTGCGCGACCCTCGGCGGCAAACGCGCCGCCGTTCCTGATTGAAATTTTCGTCCTGCCGGCTTCGAGGATCAGAAGTAACGTTGGGTTACCCGGATCGTGTCGCCTGGCTCGATCATCGTTGTGGCCGTGAGCGGATATTCACGCTCCGACGGCTCTCTCGCATGCCGTATGTAGACGTAGGACATGTCCGCCCGATAGGTAAAACCTTGTGCGGTCGCTACGGCGGCGAGAAGCGTGAGGTCCGGCACATATGAGTATTGTCCCGGCTTGTTGACTTCGCCCAGTATATAGAAGGGACGCAGGCTCGAGGCATCGACGGTTACGCGCGGATTCTGGACATAGCGATTGGCCAGGCTGTTCGTGACTGTCTGCTGAAGCTCTGGAATTGTCAGTCCCGCGGCGCGGATGTTGCCGACGAGAGGGAAGCCGATGGTTCCGTCGGATGCGATGGTATAGTCGCCCGTCAGATTGTTTTCGCCAAATACCCCGATGTGGAGCTTATCGCCGGTCCCCAGCCTGTAGGAATTGCCCTCTGCCGTCTGCAGTGCCTGCGCCGACCCGCGGATCGGTCCATCCGCGGCGCATCCCGAAACACCCATCGCGACGGCAAGAATTGCACCACAAAAAAACGAAGCACGCATTCTGCCTCCGAATATTCCACGCGATCCTCTGACCCATTGGCTTATCGAGAGCGCGAGAGCAGTAGGACCGCGACGACAACGGAGATTAGTGCGACTCGGGCAGCGGCAGGATGTGATATTGCCGGGACAAAAAAGGTCGCGTGGATTCAAGTGCGCGTGTTACGGAAGATCAATTTTATCGGCCGCAAAGTTCCACTTTAATATTTCACGCGAACAGAAGTTAACGGCGCGGGCCTCACATTTGCCCAATTCATGCGCTTGTCATCGGCATCAGGATGAAAATTTATGCCGATATTCTCTAGTCCCTCCGATATCGCGAGCGCGAACAAATATTTTGCGTGTGCGGAACAAATGTCTCTCCGTTTCGTTCAAAAAATCATGGCGTGCCGGGAACCGATTGCGCGCCTATCGGCCGACGAGCGTCGCGATCGCCCTTAACATAGGGGGCGGCGCAGTGCCGCAGGTTAGAAAATAAAGTCGGCGAACAGGCGGGAACACAAACGGGAACGGTAGCCATGAGGATGCTACAGAGATGCAAGCTGCCTACCGTGACCGGCTCCACTGGATAAACCTGCATCGTTCTATCGCGTTTGGCGTGGTGCTAGGAACCTTCTCGCTCAATGGTTGTACCGAAAAGCCTGATGACCCGATGTTGAGGCCCAGTGTCGTGCAAGCCGATTCAGCAGAGCTCCCCGCTGTCGAACCTGCTTCACCGGCACCCGTGGTGCCGCCGCCGCGTCCGGTAATGAAGGCAAAACCGCTTTCCCGCCCGGCCCCCACAAGGGCCAAGGCGCCCATATTCAATCCCGGCATGCTTGTGGGGCTGGGGCCGCCGGCGGTCGATCGGATACTCGGCAAACCGGCCGGGATGCGGGCGGATGCGATGGCGGTGGAATGGACCTATACCGCGCCAAGCTGCTCGCTGAGCATTTTTTTCTATCCCGATATCGCGACGGGGGCTCTCAGGGCGCTCAAATATAATGTCACGGACAGGGGAAGTGGAGACGGCCACGCTTGCGTTAATTTCTTGGTGATGGCGAGGACTGATGAATCAGATTAGCTCGATAGCACGCGGCCATGTTCTGGTGGTTGACGACGATGTGCTTTTTTCCGAATCCTTAAGTCGAAACCTGATCGATGCCGGCTATCGCACGCGGATTTTTCAGGACGGCCCGGCCACGCTGAACCATCTCGCCGGCGAACCGGAGGCGGATCTTGTGCTGCTGGACTGGAAGATGCCTGGAATGACCGGCATCGAGGTGCTGCAGCACCTGCGCACCGGCAAGATTGCAATCCCGGTCATCTTCCTGACCGTATTGAGCGACCAGATCTATGAGGAAGCGGGGCTTTTGAACGGAGCGGTCGACTTTGTCGAAAAGTCGCGGAGCTTCTCGATTCTGCTCAAACGCATCGAATTGACCTTGGGCGGCCGCCGGCAGAAGGACACGGCCGACCAGCCCATGGCCGCGCGCTATGGCGATCTGATGTTGCGTTATGACTCGCACCGCGCCGGGTGGAAAGGGGAAAGCGTCGATCTGACCCTCACCGAGTTCGATATCCTGGCCCATCTGGTGGAAAATTCCGATCGCGACGTGAGCTATCGCGAGCTCTACGACATCGTTCATGGCGAAGGGTTTGTCGCGGGCGATGGAGAAGCCGGCTACCGCACCAATGTACGGGCCTTCATCAAGCGCATACGACAGAAGTTCCACAGCGTCGATTCGGATTTTGCGCTCATTCGCAACTATCCGGGCTTCGGCTACAGGTGGCGCGATGAGCGCACGCAATAGGGCGAGCGCCGCGCTTTCCCGGTTTGCGCATTCTTTTTCCCTGCAGCTTTTCCTCCTGGCCGTCATTCTGCTGACTGTGCCGGTGGTTCTTTATTGGCAGTTCCGGCGCTATGAGCATGAACAGGCGGCGGTCCTGCGCAGCGCCCTGGAGCAGACCAGCCGCCTAGTGGTCGCTATCCTGCATCCGCACCTCGTCAATTTCTCCAGAGAGACTCCGCAGGAATTGCGAGATGCGTTGGCGAGCGCATCGGTCGACGGAATCAGCGTCAAGCTTTTGCTGCGGCCGGCAGGTGATGGCGGTCAGCATTTTTTCTACATCATGGCGTCGCCGCCCGTATCGCTTTCCTATCTCAAACACGAACAAAGCGCCCTGATGCAGTCGGGATTGTTCCGCAATCTCACCCCGACCTGCACCCATACCTCCGCTCCTCCCATCCGGTTCATCAATCCGGCCGGCAAGCCGGAGATGCTGACCTCCATGACGCCGGTTCATGTCGCCGACAATTGCTGGGTGGTCATCACCTCCGAAAGCGCCAACACCATTTCGCAGGCGGCACCTTGGCCTTTCCTGCAGACCAAACCGGTCATTCGCACCATGATGGCGGTCTATGTTCTCAGCACCGTCCTGGTCGTCTGGCTCTTCCTCCATCTATGGCACAATGTGGATCGCTTCCGCCGGGCGGCGCGGCGGATTCGGTTGCGCCGGGGCGCGGTTTCTTTCAGCCGGGTCAATACAATCCCCGAGCTGCGCGGTGTCGCGGAAGACTTCGATTCGCTCGTTCTGGCGCTGGTCGAATCCCAACTTTTCATACGGCGCGCCGCGGAAGAGAATGCGCACGCCCTCAAGACGCCGCTTGCCGTCATCGCGCAATCGATCGAGCCGCTCAAGCGGGCCATTCCCGATCAGGATCCCGCGGCCAAGCGCAGTCTTCACCTCATCGAACGGTCCGTGGTTCGCCTTGACGGCCTGGTGTCGTCCGCCCGGGAAATGGAATCGGCGATGGCGGATGTGATTTATCCGGAATGCCGCCTCATCAATCTGTCGGATTTTCTCACCCGCCTCCTGGAGGGCTATGAGGCCTCTCTTGTTCCGCAACAGAAGCATCTGCTTGCGATGATAACGCCCGGCGTGAAGGCCTATGCCAATGAAGACATCATGGAAGTCGTGATAGAAAATCTGCTGGAGAACGCTGCGAGCTTCACGGCCGAAGGCGGCGAGATCGATGTGACTCTGCACACCGATCCGGAATTCGCCCATATCCGCGTCGCCGACCGGGGCCCCGGCGTCGATCCACCACAGCTCGGCCACATCTTTGAGCGCTATGTCTCCTATCGGCCCCCGCCACCGGAAAATGGCGAGAGACCGCAGGCAGGCTCCGGTCACCAGGGACTGGGTCTGTGGATCGTGAAGCGCAACGTGGAGGGCCTTGGCGGAACGGTCACGGCGCGCAACCGCCCCGGTGGAGGATTTGAAGCCACTGTGAGTCTGCACGTCAGGCTATGATCCGGCCGCACCACCCGGCCGCTCCAAACACGATGTTCAGGGAGCGGCGAAACTTTCGGGTCGGTCCGTCCGCGCGTCGATCGCCTTGCCGGAGATGTGTCGCAGAAGCGCGCGGCCCGCAGCCTGGCCCGGCATCTCAATGAATCTGTAAGTGAGCCAGGACAAGGGATAAACGATTGCCGAGACGGCGAGAAACGCGATTGTGAAACGTGTGGGGGCAGCCAGCTCATGGCCATAATGCAAGGTCACGAAACCGATCACCGGCGCCATGACGGGCAAATGCAGCAGATAGACGCTATAGGAGATCTCGCCCAGCCAGCGAAACGGGTTGCGGCCGAGCATGGTGGAAATCTTGCCGGCACAAGTGCCGAGGGCACCCGGAAGAAATCCGTATAGAACCAAAGCAAAGAAGACCAGCACCAGGATTTCGCGAATCGCAATCCGCTGCAGAGAACCTTCGCCTTGAAAGGGCTGAAGGGCGAGAACGAGCGCCAGGGCAAGATAAAGCATGGCCGTCCGCCGCCCTTTGCGGCAACTTTCCGCCAGCAGCATGCCGGCCAGGAAGATGTCGATCTTGAACGGCAGGAACGACGGCACCGGATAATGGATGGAGAAATGCCAGGTCGCGCGGGTCGCAATGGCGGCGGCCAGGGCAATCAGCGCGGCTGAAGCCGTCCAGCCTAGTTTCCTGGTCAGAAGCATCAGGACGGGAAAGGCGGCATAGAACTGCATCTCCAGTCCGAGACTCCAGTCGGGAAGCGGCGTGCGGATGGCATAAGCTGGCAGCAGCCCGAACAGAAAGCTCACATGGGCTGCGATATTGGCCGGACTGACATCGGTATAGGTCTGTGGCCCCTGCGGCAGAATATGGACAAAGCTGTCGGTTATGGCGCGCCACGCGAGTATCGCCGGGCCAAAGAGCAGCGCGAGCAGCAGCATCACATAATAAAGCGGCGCTATCCTGAAATATCTGCGGGCCCAGAACTTCATCCAGGTCCCGGGCGCCGACCAGGATTCCTGCTTGGCCCGCAATTGATAGTGAAACACCATCAGGAAGCCGGAGAGCATCATGAACAGATCGACGCCCAGATCGGGCATGCCGATCACGGGCAGAGTCAATCCGGTGAGAATGGCGCAATGCCCGAGCAAGACCCAGAGAGCCGCAAGTCCGCGCAATCCATCAAGACACTCGATCCGCGACTGTGCCGGAGGCTCCATCCTGCTTGAAATTCCAACTCTGTAACAATCGCAACGCCAAGCGTAGGGGAGGCTCCAAGCCGCAGGTGTGATATTGTTGTGCCAAGTCCGCGACAGATCCGGCGGTGAAATTGGTTGAAACCGCTTGCCCCAGGGGTTTTGTCCGGCATTTCAACCGAGGGATTAAATCGTTATAGAACAATGATTTAGTCCATTGCCTGTGCGGGCGCGGTTCACGTCAAGAAATGGTCAAGGGCGTTTGGCTATATAGTGCTATGACCGCGGCGCGTTAGACCCGCGCATGCTGGCGATTGGATCCATGTCACGAACTCTTCTCTGGTCTGTCCTTCTGCTGACCGCGATGGCTTTGCCGCTGTCGCAAGCGTCGGCTGCTGTAGATCCGGCGCCTTTCTCATCCAACGACCCTTCCTTCAGCAAGAATGTCCAGCAGCTTCTCGACGATGCCGAGAAGGCGATGAAGGCCGGCAAGAAGGACGAGGGCGTCCGGCTGCTCAACATGGCGTCCAACCTGGCGCCGAATAACCCGTTCGTCGTCGCCCGTTTCGCGGCGGCGCTGAACATGACCGGCAATTTTCAGGATGCCCTGACCCGGATACAACGGGCGCGAAAGCTGGGCGCACCCGAAGATGTCCTGCTCGGTCCGACCCTGGATGCCATGCTTTCCCTGGGCCAGAATCAGGTCGTCCTGGACCTCTATCCCGATCCCGGAACCAAGACCACCTATTCAGCCGGCATGATCCTGCGCGCCCGGGCTTCGGCCCTGCAGGTGCTGGGCGATAGCGCCGGTGCCAACGCCGCCATGCAGCGGTCGCTGGCCATCCTCAACGATTATGATGGGGTGATGACGGCGGCGCGCATCGCGCTGATGCAAGGTGCGCTCAATGCCGCGGAGCCCCAGGTGGATGCGGCTCTCAAATTGAAGCCTGGCGACATGGATGCTTCGATCCTCAAGATCGACCTCGCCATGCAGGAAAAGATGCCGGCCAAAGCGCAACAAATGGCCGAGAAACTGGTCAGCGACAATCCTAGAAGTGTTGCCGCTCTTTTGACGCGCATCAAGGTCTATCTTTCAACCGACCGGGCGGACAAGGCCGAGCTGGACGTGGATCGCATCCTGGAAGAAAAGGCTCTACCGATCGCGCGCTATTTCAAGGCTATCATCCTGGCGCGCCACAATGACATCAAGGGCGCCTGGGAGATCGCCCACAGCCTGCCGAAAGAATATTTCCAGCTCGACCCCGGTGTGGCCGTCAATATCGCCAATATGGCGATCGGGGCGGGATATATGGACAGCGGCGCGACGATCCTGACCGTGGCGGTGCAGCGGTTTCCTTATTACACGGAGCCCCGTCTGCAATTGGCCGATGTCCGGATTCGCCAGAACAGTCCCGAGCACGCGCTCAACGCGCTGGCGCTGCTGCGCGATTCCAAGGATCCGCGCGTGATGCTGCTGTTCGCGCGCGTGGCACTTCTCAAGAAAGACCGCGCCGCTGCGAAGAAATATATCGAGCAGGCGATCGATGCCGGCGGCGGCGAGGATCTGCGCACCGTGGACAAGCAGACCGCACTCCAAGCCATGAGCGACTATGTTGCGCGTCATCCCGGCAACAAGCCGGTGAAGAAGCAATACGCCTTGTTGCTGCTGGGTTTCGGAGACCTGCCAAAGGCCAAAGAGCTTTATGAGCAATTTGTCGCCCAGGACCCGAAGGATGCGCTGTCCCTCAACAACCTTTCCTGGCTGGTGGTGCAGGACGATCCCCGCCGCGCGCTTGCCCTGGCTCAGGCCGCCGTAAAGGTTGCGCCCGGCTTCGCAAACTACCTGGATACGCTGGGCAGCATGCAGATGAACACGGGCGACTATAAAGCGGCGGTTGTCTCCCTGCAGAAGGCCAATGCCGTGGCGCCGGACAATGCCGAGTTCGCCTATCACTTGGCTTTGGCCCTGGAAGCGGCAGGGGAGGGTTCCCAGTCCCAGGTCCTGTTGCAGAGATTGGTAAAACGCGGTGGTTTTGGGGAGTTGGAAGCCGCCAAGACACTTCTGGCCAGCAAGCTCAAGATGGTTCAGGAAACCCAGCGTGGCCGGTAAGCCATACACGGGTTATGTGATTAAACTGTAAGGGGAATTTACACTTTGGCGGGCCCAGTTAAGTCCAATTTGGGACAGTCCTTTGGTTCCAACTATTTAACTTTTTGGCACGGGGATTGCTTTATGTTTCGGTGGATCACTATAGGTGACATGTCATGAAGCGGTTTTTGTTGGGTCTTGCGGTGTTTGCGGGTATGGCGGGCTTGGCCGCGCCGGCCTCGGCCAACATTGTGAGCTATACCCTCAACTGCGACAGTGTGGCCTGCAGTTCGCCCACCAGTTACGGAACTGTCAGCCTGAATGATGGGGTGACGGCCGGCCATGTGGTGGTTACCGTATCGCTGGACCCGAACACCTTTGCCGGCACTGGAGCGGGCTTCGCCATCAACTGGAATATCGTGACCACGGGCGGGGACACCGCACCCCCCCTGACCACCGTGCTCGGTGCCGCAACAGCGGGCTACGACCCCAGCCACTTCACCATCATGGACAATACCGACGGGACCAAGCTCTATAAGGCCTCCCCCTTCGGCGATACATGGGAATACGCCATCGAGTATAACCAGCAGGGCGGCAACGCCGGCAACGATACCAAGCTGGTCTTCGACGTGACAAAGGCCGGTGGCTTGTTGTTGACGGATTTCCAGGCGCTCAACGGCTTTATGTTCGCCGTGGACATTTGGCAGAGCCCCGGTGGCCCGACCTTCGTGGTGGCCGCCAAGGTGCCGGAAGTTCAAACCTGGCTGATGTTCTTTGCCGGTCTGGTGGGCCTGACCGCGCTTGTCCTGACGCAGCGTCGCCGCAAGTTCGCGCGCGCCGTCTAAGCCGACCAAAAGCAGAAATGAAAAGGCCGGCAGCGAAAGCTGCCGGCCTTTTGCGTTGATACGGAACGTTGCCTACTGGCCGGGGACGGCTGTCTTCTTGTTCTTGATCGAGACCACGGTGGCCGAAGGCTTGGCCGACAGGTCTCTCCAAACCACGTCCATGGCCGGAAACCTGGGGGGCCACATCAGGGCCCGCCTGGCTGAATAGGTCTTGAGGCGTTCGGCATTCATCAATTCGGCCAGGACATGGCGCCGGGCCCAGAGTTCTTCCACCTGCAGGCGGCGGACGATCTCGGACGGTAGGTCTTCCTGGAATGGGATTTTGTCTGTTTCAAGCTGGGACATGGAACCTCGCATAGGAAGTCCCCTGCATGGCGCATGCCGACCGATGCAGACAGTTTACCTCAAATCCGGGACATGGGATTTCCAGAGCCTGAAGAATGTGCGGGCATCCTTCGGCCCATGGACGCGACACGCATAGCCGCATCGGGCCTCCAGGCCGCTTCCCAGCGCTTCAGCGCCGCGGCCTCCAATCTCGTTGCCGGAACCAGCCTGGGCCAGGCGGCGCCGGTCACCTCCGATCCCGTGACCGACATCGTGGCGGTACGCGAGGCGGTGCACGACTTCCGCGCCAATCTCATAGTGCTCAAGGCCTCCCAGCAGATGGCCGGCCAGTTGCTGGACATGTTTACCTAAATTCCCGCCACGGACTTCCGCCAAGCCTCTGGCCTGAATATCGTGCAATTTCCGGTTGCGAAAACGGGGAGGGGCAGGTGCAGATCTCCGCACATCCGTTCACAGGTTTGGCGTTTGCCGCCATTCTGATTTTGGTCTGTTCCATGACAGCCGCGGCGCATGCGCAAGCGGCTGGTGGCCGGGCCTTTATGAGCGCCGCGCGCCTGCTGCAATTGTGCAAGATCGACAATCCTTATTGCACCGGTTACGTCGCCGGCGTCGCGGATACGCTGGTGCCTTTGTCCGAGCCTGGCGGCCCCTTGCCGCCGAGCTCGCTGGCCAGCTTCTGCCCGGGCCAGATGACCATCAAGCAGGCGATCCTGGCCTTTCAGACGTTTGCGAAGACCAATCCGGAAGGTCTCGGCATCAATGCCGCGCAGTTCGTGGGCGATGCCCTGCACGCGGCCTATCCCTGCGTGCGCAACTGACCTGTTAATTTCCCAGCGGGAAATTCGGCACCGGATCCAAGGCGCCAAAGCAGAGCGGAGAGCCAAGCGCGCTGCCGGTGCCGAAGCGGACGCCGGCGTCCTGTACGGCAGCCAGGAGATCGTTGTTCTTCAGCCCCTGCACGAAGGAAAAGGCTTTTTGCGAAGCCGCGCGCTGGGCCAGCTTTGCCGCCCAGCCGCGTGCGGCCAGCGCGTCGCAATCGGCGGGCAAGGTCCAGCCTATGCCGGCGGCGCCGAGACGGATATCCAGCTCGGCAAGATCGCGCAGTGACTGGAATTCCACCGTGGGCCGGATATTGGGCACACCCAGCATGTTCACGATCTCGGCCAGCCGGCCATGCGGCGTGCCTTCCGGCACACGCTCGATGCGCAGCAGGACCGGACAGGAGGTTGCGGCCGGTGTCGTTTTCAGGGCGCCGATATAGGCGATGCGGGCATGCAGGCCGGACAAGGTTTCGTAGCTGACGCCTACGCTGACGGCGCAGACTTTCTGGGCCCGGTGAACCAGTTGGGCGTAAGCCGAAGCCGCGCGCAACAGGGCGATCTCATGCTCGACATAATGGGCGTCGTGCGCCTGCCTGAACAATCTGCGAACGGGGGTGGGCGCCTTTTCCCCCGAAGGCGAAAAGGCGCCAAGATGAACCGAGGCACTCTTGCGGCTTTTGAGGTCCCATACCGGAAACAGCGCCATAGCCATGCCGTTTTTCGCAAAAAGCTCTTCGCCGCCGGCGATCCATTCGCTTGCCGCCCCGGAATTTTCCACCGCGATTTTTACTTTTCGGTCCTCATGCGTCGCCAGATGGCGGTCGGCACCTGGGCGTACGATGATTTCGCCGCCACGCCGTTCCAGCAGCTCGGCGATGGCCCCGCCGGCGATATCTCGAAGGCTGCTCTGCGGCACCAGACCGACCAGGCCGCGCACCGCGATATCCTCCACATCCGCGCCGAACAGAAGCTCGCACACTTCCCTGGCGATGGAAGCACAGGCAAGGCTGGCGGCTTCCAGAGACAGGGTGTTGAAGGTCACCACATAGGACATTTCGTCGATCAGCAGGAAGTGATCGCTGGGGCCCTGCACATTGCGCAGGGCCTTTTCGAACAGCTTGTGCACCAGGCCGGAGAGCTTGGCCCATTTGTCGCCCAGCTTGGCCTTTATGGGATCGAGATGAAGGATGTGCAGCTTGGCGGCCGGAACCTGGGTTTCACCCCCCTGTTCGGCTTCCATCCAGGTAATGTCGGTAACGGTCTCCAATTCGCCAGGCCCTAAAGTCCGTGCAGGGCAAGAGTGCATCCCCGTCCACTAACGCGTCCTTAAGACTTACAAAAGCTTGGTGGTAAGGCACCAATTGGCGCAAAAACCGCGGCATCGGATTCGCCGCTTTTGCCGCTGAACGGGAACTTCGGCTAGGTTGAGGCCCATGGTTCCCTTGTCCGTCCTTGACCTGACGCCCATCAAGCAGGGCGGCAGCGCCGCCGCCACCTTCTGCGAAAGCCTGGAATTGGCGCGTGCCGCCGAACGGCTGGGCTATCACCGCTATTGGCTGGTGGAACATCACAACACCCCCAGCGTGGCGGGTGCCGCCACCGCGGTGCTGATGGCCCATATCGCGGCCCATACCAAAACCATCCGCGTGGGCGCGGGCGGCATCATGCTGCCCAACCATGCCCCCATCATGGTGGCCGAACAGTTCGGCACCCTGGCTGCGCTTCATCCCGGGCGTATCGATCTGGGGCTGGGCCGCGGCATCGCCAGCGACGCCGCCACCTTGCAGGCGCTGCGGCGCGCGCCCAACGACATGGCGGAATTCCCCCGCGACGTGCAGGAGCTGCTGTTCTTCCTGCGCCCGGCGGCACCGGGCCAGACGGTGCGCGCGATCCCGGGCGAGGGCGCAGAGGTGCCGGTCTGGATATTGGGCGCCAGCCTGGGCGGGGCGCAGTTGGCAGCCAGCCTGGGCCTGCCTTTCGCCTTTGCCTCGCATTTCGCACCGGATCAATTGGATGTGGCGCTGGCCGCCTATCGCGGCCGCTTCATGCCGTCGCCTTATCTCGACCGGCCGAAAGTCATGCTGTCCTTGTCGGTGGCGGCGGCCGACACGGACGAAGAGGCGCGGCTGCTATTTTCGTCTGCCCAGCAAGCCACCGACGCACAGTTGCCTCCGCCCGTCCCCGACTATGAAAAGAAACTGGATCCGCAGCGCCTGGCGCTGATCCAGCGTGCTTTCCGGCATGCGCTGGTGGGCGGGCCCGACACGGTGGCCAAGGGGCTCAAGGATTTCATCGCCCGCTATCGTCCGGACGAGGTCATTGTCACGGCGCAGATTTTCGACCACGCCGCACGGTTGAAGTCGCTGGAGATATTAAGTCGGACTAACGCCGGGGTGGCGTCGCCGCAGGCGGCAGGTTCAGCGGCGCCTGCGGCGGCGGATTGATCGCGGGCTGGCCCACCTGCATGTCGGCGAACGGCGCCGGCATAGCATAAGGATCATAGGCCACAACGCCCGCCGTCCCTGGCTTGACCGCAATCGTGCCGCCGGGGTCCGTGGCATAAGGAAAGCCATTGGGATTGCCTTCAGGGCCCACGCAGCCCGAAAGCGCCACCGTCGCCAGCACCACGCAAATTGCAAGTCTCATAGCTTTATCCCGTTGCAGAATCCGACAGTGGAAAGCATGCCATGGCGGCTTGGGTTCCGGCTACCCTTGCCGGGGCCGTATGGCGGCGCTTTAATGCCCGCAAAATAAGCCAAAAACCAAGACCAAAATTCAGGGGGATTGATGAAACGCCTTGTTTTCGCGCTGACCTTGGCCGCGTTGCCTGCCGCCGCCCAGACACAGACCCAAATTCAGGTGCCCGCGCCGGCACTGGCCTCGGCCCAGGCGCCGGCCACACCGCCGGCTTACACCCCCAGCGGTCTGCCGCGTACACCCACCTATGGCAGCGTCGAAGGTCAGCCGATCGACGCGCGCGTGCCGGAAAAGAAGGCTGATACGCGGCAATTCCCCGAACAGACCCGGGCGCCCTATCACCATGCCACCGACTTCCAGGTGACGGTCCTGATCGACAAGCTGCATGCCGCCTGGGCCAGCGCGCTTCTGCCCAGCGGCAATCTGTTGGTGACGGAACGTCTGCCGGGCGCCTTCCGCATTGTGGGCAAGGATGGCGTGTCGGAGCCGCTCAAGGGTCTTGAGGGTCTCAATGTCTCAACCCCCATGACCGGACTCTTGGATGTGGTGCCGGACCCGAACTTCGCCGGCAACCACACCATCTATTTCACCTACTTCGAATATCAGGACAAGACCGTCTTCAACACCGCGATCGCGCGTGCTGTGCTGGATGAGAAGGCGCTCGCCATCCGCGATGTGAAGGTGCTGCTCAAGACCCTGCCTTTTGCGCCCAACGACCAGACCCTGGCGGCGGGCACCAAGACCGGAGGGCGCATCGCCATCGGCGCCGACGGCTATCTCTATGTGACCATCGGCGACCGCGACAATGCGGGCACGCGGCCCTGGCCGGTGGCGCAATATCTCGACACCCATCTGGGCAAGGTGATCCGCATCACCAGGGACGGCGCGCCCGCGCCGGGCAATCCCTTCATCGGCGAGAAGGGCGCGCTGCCGGAAATCTGGGCCATCGGGTTGCGCAGTCCGGAAGGCCTGGCCTTTGCGCCGGATGGGCAATTGTATGAGGTCGAGCACGGTCCGCGCGGCGGCGATGAGTTCAACCTGATCAAAAAGGGAGCCAATTACGGCTGGCCCGTCATCAGCCATGGGATCGATTATCCCGGCAAGCCCATCGGCGACGACATTGTGGCCAAACAGGGCATGGAGCAGCCGGTCTATTTCTGGTCGCCGTCCACCGCGCCGGGCGGATTGGCTTTCTACAAGGGTTCGTCCAAGGCCTGGGCCGGCAGCGTCTTTGTCGGCATGCTGAACGGACGGCTGCTGGACCGCATCAAGCTTGTCAATGGCAAGGTGGTGGAGGAAGAAGCGCTGCTGACCGACATGAAGCAGCGCATCCGCGATGTGCGCATGGGCAGCGATGGCGCGCTGTATGTGTTGACCGATAGCGGCGGCACCGCCATCACCGAAACCACGCCGGCGACGGGGCAGGTGCTGAAGCTGGTGCCGAACAATTAGTCGGCGTTGTTCCGGGACGTACTGCGACGGGGCTCTGGCGATTCGCCGCTGGGCAGCTTGAACGCGATGAACTCACTCGAAAAGCCGCGCCCGCCGATCGCCAGCACGATATACTGCTTGCCGCCCAGCATATAAGTCATGGGCGAGCCGGATTGCTCTGCCGGCAGAAACACAGTGCCTTTTTCCTCGCCGGTCTTCTTGTCATAGGCCCTGAGTCGCGCCCCCTTGCGCCCCGTCTCGTCGGTATAGGTCATCGGATCGCCGCAGATCACCAGCGCCTTGGTGGTCAGCGGCGCGATCTTGCCGACCATGCCGGTGCGCGGAATCTTCAATCCCTTCAGCGCCGGATGATTGCGGATGAAGTCGGGCGTCTCGCCATGGGCAACCTGCCAGCTTTGGGTGCCGTTCTCCAGATTGGTGGCGGTGATGCGGCCATAGGGCGGCTTGATCAGCGGCAGGCCATCCACCGTCAGGTCGCCGATGCGCATGCCCGGCGGCGAGGGCATGTTTTGATGCACATAATCGAACTCACCACGGGTGTGATCGGGATTGGGAATGATGCCGCCCACCGTCAGCGGATTGGTCTGGGAATAGGTATAGACCGTATGCGTCTCCGGATCGTAGGAGCCGCCGGGCCAATTGATGCCGCCGATATAGCCCGGCAGGTTGATCACGCCGAAGGGGCCTTCCTTCTTCTCGATGATGGGCGCGGTGTAGAGCGGCCCCAGCTTGTAATGGCTGGCCACGTCCAGCGCCTTTTTGTGCAGCTCCGGCGTCCAGTCGATCAGGTCGTCCGCCGACGTGCCCTGGCGGTCGAAGGCCGGCGGCTTGGTGGGAAAGGGCTGGGTGGGCGAATACCATTCGCCGGGCACATCGCCCTTGGCGACCTTCTTTTCCACGATCGGCCAGATCGGCTCGCCGGTTTCGCGGTTCAGAACATAGAGGAAGCTCTGCTTGGTGGGCTGGGCCAGCGCCTTGACGATTTTGCCGTTGTGCGGAATGTCGCACAGGATGGCGGCGGCACAGACGTCATAGTCCCACAGTCCGTGATGGATCAGTTGGTAATGCCAGCGGCGCTGGCCGGTCTGGATGTCAACCGCCACGATGCTTTCGCTGAACAGGCTGGGACCGGGATGATAGAAGCCCATCTGGTCGCCGGTGGGCAGCTCGATGCCGAGATAGGCCAGGCCCAGCTCTTCGTCCGCCGAAATCTGCGCCCAGTCTCCCGCATTGCCGGCCGCTTCCGCGCTGCCGGGCTTGAGCCATGTGTCGTAGCCGAACTCGCCCTTCATCGGGATGTTGTGGAAGATCCAGAGCCGCTTGCCGGTCTTCACGTCGAAGCCGCGCACATAGCCCTTGGCGTTGCTCTTCACCTTGGGCGTGTTGCCGGCGGTATGGGCGGCGCCGATGATCACCACGCCCTTGGCGATGGTGGGCGCGGAGTGCAGCCCGATGTCGGCGGTGTCGAGATCGAGGTTCTGGTCGTCGTTCAGCTTGAGGTCGACGATGCCATTGCTGCCGAAATTGGGATCGGGCAGGCCGGTCCTGGCATCCAGCGACACCAGTTGATAGCCGATGGTGACATAGAGGATGCGTTCCTGATCGCCGTCGCTCCAATAGCCCACGCCGCGTCCGGAAAGCTGGCGCGGTGCGTTGCGCGCACGCGCGCCTTCGTCCGGACTGCGGTGAAACCAGAGTTGCTCGCCGATGGCGGCATCCAGACAGACCACATCGCGGCGCGAACCGGCAATGGCGAACAGCCGGCCCTTGATCACCAAAGGCGTGCATTGCAGGACGAATTCGGCACGCGCCCCCAGATTGTCGGTCTTGAACTGCCAGGCGACTTCCAGCTTGTTGAAGTTGGACGCATTGATCTGGTCCAGCGGCTGATAGCGCCAATAGGCCAGGTTGCCGCCATAGCTCGGCCAGTCGGTGTCGGTTGGACTGGTCTGTGCCTTGAGCGGTGTGGCGGCAACGGCCAGACCCGCCGCGGTGGTGGACAGCATCAAACGTCGGGTAAGCGCGCGCATTACAGCAATCCTGGAAATTTCGTTTTCCTCCGCGCCACGCCCCAAGCGGTTGCGCGAAAGCGGCCGGACACTAGCGGAAGCGAGTGCCGATCACAAAGATTTGTGACGGATCTACCTTATGGAGGGCCCGACCTTATGAGATCAGTGGGGCTGCAGGTTCGGCGGCAGATAGGGCGGTGGCGTCGCCACCGGCGCGTAATACCATCCCGCAGGCGGTGCCTGGGTGGCATGCTGGCCCTCGCGTTGCAGGCGCAACTGCTGGGTGAGGCTGTTGAGGCCCTGGGCCGGGTTGATCACAGGGAAGGGCACTTTCACGCCATTGGGGCAGGGCTGCGCGGGAAAGCAGGGACGGTCGTTCTGCGCCACAGCGGGCGAAGCCAGAAGCAGAAGCGTCAATGCAATTCTTGTCCGCATAAGGTCAAAACGTCCCTGATCGGCTTTGGATGCGTTAGCGTTCGGTGAAGTGGAACTGGGCCCCGGAACGGATACCGGCAGGCCAGCGCGACGTCACCGTCTTCAGCCGCGTATAGAAGTGTAGCGCTTCCGGCCCATACACGCCATGCGCGCCGAAAATGGAAGATTTCCAGCCACCGAAACTGTGGGTCCCAACCGGCACCGGGATCGGAACATTGATCCCTACCATGCCCACCTGGATGCGGTCGGCGAAATCACGGGCAGCGTCGCCGTCGCGGGTGAACAGGGCGGTGCCATTGGCAAAGGGATTGGCGTGGATCAGGCCGACAGCATCCTCATAGCTGTTGGCGCGCACCACCGACAAAACGGGACCGAAAATCTCGTCCTGGTAAACGCGCATCTTGGGCGTGACGCGGTCCAGCAAGGTGCCGCCCAGCCAGAAGCCATTCTCATAGCCCTGCAGCTTCAGTCCGCGGCCATCCACTACCAGTTCCGCGCCCTCGGCGACGCCCGAGTCGATATAGGAAGCAACCTTGTCGCGATGGGCGCGCGTGACCAGCGGTCCCATCTCCGCCGCCGCATCGCTGGCGGGACCGATCTTGAGCGCCTGCACACGAGGCTTCAGTCTGGCCACCAGCGCATCGGCGGTCTTTTCGCCCACCGGCACCGCCACCGACACCGCCATGCAGCGCTCGCCCGCCGAACCATAGCCCGCGCCCATCAGGGCATCGGCGGCCTGGTCCAGATCGGCATCCGGCATCACCACCAGATGATTCTTGGCGCCGCCCAACGCCTGCACCCGCTTCCCGGCCGCGCAGCCGCGGGCATAGACATATTGGGCGATGGGCGTGGAGCCGACGAAACTGACGGCGGCGATGCCGGGATGATCCAGGATCCCATCCACCGCGTCCTTGCCGCCATGCACCACATTGAGCACCCCTTCCGGCAATCCCGCCTCCCGCCACAAGTCGTGGAGCAGGTTGGGCGCCGAGGGATCGCGCTCCGAGGGCTTGAGAATGAAGCTGTTTCCGCAGGCCAGCGCCATGGGCATCATCCACAGCGGCACCATGGCGGGAAAGTTGAAGGGGGTTATGCCCGCCACCACGCCCAAGGGCTGGCGTTCGTCATAGCAGTCCACCCCGCCCGAGACATTCTTGCTGAAAGCACCTTTCAGCAGATGCGCAATGCCGCAGGCGAATTCCACCACCTCCTGGCCGCGCGCCACCTCGCCCAGGGCATCGGTGTGGACCTTGCCATGTTCGGCACTGATGGTGCGGGCGATCTCGTCCTTTCGCGCGTCCATCAACCGGCGCATTTCGTACATCACCTTGGCGCGGCGGGCCGGGGTGGTAGCCGCCCAGGCGGGAAAAGCGGCTTGGGCGGCTGTCACCGCAGCGTCAATTTCCGCAGGTCCGCCTGCGGCGACCTGCGCGGTCTGTTCGCCGGTGGCAGGGTTGAAAACCGGGGTATAGGCACCGCTGGCGGCCGGTTTGCCCGGGATGATGTGGTGGATCGTCTTCATGGCCCCCTGTTTAGCATGACCGGCCTCATTGCAAAGATTCGCCCGGCAGGCGTCCAAGGAAGCCTTTGAAGCGCTTTGGAACCGTCTGCCATTTCGCCGCAGGATGCCCGATGCCTAGCGGCGGGGCAGGCGGGAAATCCTAGTGCCGCCGGCATGTCGCCGCTTTGTCACCAAGACACAGCACGCCGCGCGCGCTTCTGCGCGTTTTCGCGAGGCGGTGTCGTGAAACGGAAATCAAACTGCCACGGAAAAATTTCCTGATCGCATCGCCCAAATTTCGCGCAATAGACGTACCGAAAGTTCATTGCAGCCACGAAACAAAACCGCCATCGCCGGTTCACAAATCTGCAGAGTTGCCGCTCTACCAAATCAGCGGGTGATGGAATCTCGCGATTGCGAAACGCGATCCGCGAAGTCGCCGACAGTGAAAGCGTAACCAGCCCGCATGTCTTGCGGGGCCGTCTTCGCGCGCCTGCGCGAGGGCAATAGGGGGACTGAATGAAGAAGTTTTTGATGCTGGGCGCGAGCCCTCTTTTCCTTTTGGTGCTGGCCGGGCCGGCCTTTGCCCAATCCACCGGAACCCAGGTCCTGGAAGGCGTCGAATCCGTCACCGTCACCGGCCAGCATGAAGGCACCGGCATCATGAAGCCGATCACCGTGCCCAAGGAACGCTCCACCATCACCCAGGATTTCATCGACACCCAGCCGGCCGGCCAGTCGGTGTTCGACATGCTCAACAAGGTGCCGGGCTACAACTTCACCAACAACGATCCCTACGGCAATTCGGGCGGCAATATCCGCATCCATGGTTTTGACGGCAACCATATCTCCTTCACCTGGGACGGCATGCCGCTGAACGACACCGGCAACTACGCGATCTTCACCAACCAGGTGGCGGATGCCGAGGTCATCGGATCGGCGACCGTCAACCAGGGCACCACCGACGTGGACAGCCCCACCGCTGCGGCCACCGGCGGTGTCGTCTCCATCACCACCAGCCGCCCCAACCAGGACTATGGCGCGATGCTGGATTCCAGCGTGGGCACCAACAACTACAAACGTGAATTCCTGCGCCTGGACACCGGCGAATTCGGACCCTGGCACACCACCGCTTTCGTCTCCGGCTCCTACACAAAATACGACAAGTTCAAAGGCCCTGGTTTCCTGCAGAAGAAGCAGTTCAACGCCGTGATCTTCCAGGACCTGGGCGACCTGGGCTGGGTTCAGCTGGCCATGCACTTCAACTCCAACCGCAACCACTTCTATAACAATCCCACTTTCTACCCGACCGTTTCCACCCTGACGCCGACCACCACCACCGGTGTCTTCAATGGCGTGACACCATTTCCGCTCGTGACTGGCGGTCCTGGCGCTCCCAACCTGGCTTATTCGCCCAGCGGCAGCTTCACCGGCACAGGGCGGACAGACAATGTCTTAGGCTTCGGACTGAATTGGGATGAGGCGCCCACCTGTACCCGCGTGACGGGCACCCGGGGTGTTGCGGACAATGACGCGCAATGCTCCAGCTATTATCAGGTGCGGATCAATCCGTCCGACACCGGCAATGTCCGCCTGTCCTCGCTGTTCCATCTGGCCGACAATCTGTCGTTGACCGTCGATCCCAGCTTCCAATATGTGCTGGCCAATGGCGGCGGCTACACCTCGCTCAGCGAAACCGATCCGCGGCTGGCCGGCTCGCGCTCTCCCACTATCATCGGCGAGGACATCAATGGCGACGGCGATGTGCTGGACACGATCGGCGTTTACAGCCCCAACAACACCAATACCCTGCGTTACGGCATCAACACCTCGCTGGTATGGCGGGTGACCCCTGACCATACCGTGCAGTTCGCCTATACCGGCGATTTCGGCTTCCATCGCCAGACAGCCCAGTATGGTTTGCTGGATTCGACGGGGCGGCCGTTCGATCCCTTTGCCGGCTATCGCGATGTGAATGCCCGCATCCTGTCTGCCGACGGCGTGCCGCTGCGCGGCCGCGATCGTCGCAGCCATGCCTTCCTCAACCAGGTGGCATTCGCCTATGAAGGCAACTTCTGGGACGACATGTTCCACATCAGTGCCGGCGTGCGTTCGCCCTTCATGACCCGCGACTTGAACCAGCTTTGCTATCTGCAGGTTACCGGCACCTCCAATGTCGGCTTCCCCACCTGCACCAGTTCGGCGCCGACCTCGGCGGTGGGCGCCAATGGCACAGTGACCTTGCCGCAGGCGCCGGGTTCTTCGGCCGCGGTGCTCAACAGCCTGTATGTTCCCCCGGCGCAGAAGACGGTGAATTTCAACCGCATCCTGCCCAATGTGGGTTTCACCTTCTCGCCCTTCGGCGCCCAGCATCAGTTCTTCGTGGACTATGCGGCGGGCCTGGCGGCGCCGCGGACCGACAATCTCTACAATGGCGGCAACAACGGTTTGTGCGTCACCAACGGTGTCTCCAATCCCAATGCGCCCGGTTGCGTCTATTCCAGCTTCTCGCGGGTCAATCCGGAAACCTCGGCCAATTACGATATCGGTTACCGCTATACCTCCGACATGGTGACCGCCTCGCTTACCGCCTACAACACCCAGTTCAAGAACCGCATTGTCACCAGCTTCGATCAGGAGCAAGGCATCAGCATCGACCGCAATATCGGTTCGGTGAATGTCGATGGCGTGGATGCGGAGGCCAATATCCTGTTCACGCCGGACCTGTCGGTCTATACTTCAGCGTCCTATACCAAAAGCCGCGTCAGCGCCGGCCCCCTGGCCATCATCCTGGTGGGCTCGGGTGGTGCGCCCATCAATCTGGCGGGCAAGACGCTGGTGGAGACGCCGGACTGGACCATCTCGCAGCGCTATGAATACAAGATCGCCGGCTGGACCTTCGGCTTTGGCGGAAAGTGGGTGGGCTCGCGCTTTGCCACCGACAACAACGATTACAAGGTGCCGGCCTATGTCACCGCCGATGCCGACATCACCTTCGACCTGGAACGCATCGGCTGGACCGGCTCCTATCTCAAGCTGAACGGCTACAATCTGTTCAACGAGAAATATCTGGGCAGCATTTCCTCCAAGCCCTGCTTTATTCCCACCCTGCCGTCCTCCAGCGCTTGCGGTTCGCTCCCCAGCTTTGTGGTGGGATCGCCGCAGACCTTCCAAGTCACCCTGCGTTCGGTGCTCTGAAGTATGCTTAGATGCGAAGGCCGGCCTGAAACCGGCTTTCGCATCTGAAGGAGGATGCATGCACGACATGCGCAAATGCCTGTTGGCGGCGGTGTTGGCGCTCGCGCCGCTTCCTGCCAGGGCCTGGGGCGCGACGGGTCATCGCATTATCGGCGAGCTGGCGGTCCGCAATCTGCCCAAAACCATTCCCGCTTTCCTGCGCTCGCCCCAGGCGGCGGCGCAGATCGGGCTGATGGCGCAGGAGCCGGATATCTCCCGCAATGCCGGCCGGCCCCATGATGATGACAGCGATCCGGGACATTTTGTCGATGCCTCCGATGACGGCACCATTCTGGGCGGACCCAGATTGTCAAACCTGCCCGCCACCCGCCAGGACTATGACACCGCGCTGCGCGCCGCCGGCACCAACGAATACAAGGCTGGCTATCTGCCTTACAATTTGATGGATGGCTGGCAGCAGCTGGTGAAGGACTTCGCCTTGCTGCGCCGGGACATGGCGGCGCAGAAATATGCGCGCAAGTTCGCGATGACGGCGGCGCAAAAGAATTCCTATGCCCGTTCCCAGGCGGTGCGTCAGATTCTGGCTCTGCGCGACCTGGGAGTTTGGGCGCATTATGTCGGGGATGCCAGCCAGCCCATGCATGTCAGCGTGCATTATAATGGCTGGGGCGAGGGGCCCAATCCCGAAGGCTTCGTCACCACCCAAGGCCTGCACGCCAAGTTCGAGTCCGCCTTCGTGGACGCCCATGTCAGCGAAAAGGATGTGGCGGCCGCGCTGCGGCCGTATCGCGGCTGCGGCTGCTCCATCCAGGAGCGGACCCGGATCTATCTGACGGCGACCCAAGTCGAGCTGATCCCGGTTTACCGGCTGGAAAAGGCCGGCGCCTTCGATGCCGGCAGCCCGGAAGCCAAGGCCTTTGCCGTGGCCCGTATCGCCGAAGGGGCGGCCATGTTGCGCGACCTGGTCACAGATGCCTGGCAAGCGTCAGGCGACGCGGTGCTGGGCTATAAGACCAAGCTCAGTATCGCCGACCTGGAGGCCGGCCGTGCCGATCCGCGACAGTTGGAGTGATGGCGCCGGTCAGGCCGCATTCTTTCCCGCGGACAGTCCCCCGGGGATTTCCTGCTCTTGTGTGTTTCCCGCCACCGCCGGTTCGCTTCGCGTGATCGCGGCCTGCCGGGGTACCGCGGGCAATATCTTGGCCTTGTCCAACGCGATCTTCACTTCCTTCTGTAGCGTCCAAAGCGCCTTCCAGTAATCAGGGCTGCGCACATGCGCCCGCGCCCGCATCAGCACGGCATAGTCCCGAAGTTCGGCCACTATCGCGCTGGGCGGCGGCTCCGCCAGGACCAGTGGGTTCGCCGCCAGGGCCGCGACGATCGTCCTTTCCACCTGGTCCGGGTCGTTCACCCAATCCACCGGAATGTTGAAGGTCACACGCCGTACACGCTCACGCGTGTAGTTGATGACGACGGCGCCGAAGATTTCGGAATTGGGAATGGAAATGTAAACGCCGTCGCGGGTGATCAACAGGGTGATGAAGAGACCGATCTCCCGCACCGTGCCCTGCCGCCCGCCGGCGATTTCCACGAACTGGCCGACCCGGAAAGGCCGCAGTACCAAAAGCATCACGCCGGACGCGACATTGGAAAGCGTGCCTTGCAACGCCAATCCGATCGCCAGGCCTGCAGCGCCCAGGACCGCGATCAGCGAGGTGGTCTGAACGCCGAACTGCTGAACCACCAGCAAAAGGGTCAGGACCAGGATGATGTATCGCGTCATCGATGCGATCAGCGGCTTCAGGGTCAGGTCCATCGGAACCCTGGCCAGCCCAGCCTCCAGCCCTCGCTTGGCCCAGGTCGCCAGCAGCCAGCCGACGGTCAGGATGATGATGCCCACGGCCACGCGCACACCGCCGTCCACAACCAGCAACTGAAGCTCGGCGGTCAGCGACGGAGTTGGTGCGGCTGCCGCGGCATGGGCGGGAGGGATAAAGGGCAGGGCCAAGAGGGGCGTTCCTGGGTTTCCTCTCCCTAACGCACGGAAGCCGGGGAAAGTCGCGCCTTGGAAGCTGCCCAAGCCTTGCGGATAGCCTGGAATCTCGCCAGTCTGCCCGTGAAATAGGCAAAACCCGGTCAACGGGTCTGCATAAAAATGGGGCAAAATCTGTGATCAACGCCGCCGACACCGCCTGGATGCTGACCGCCACGGCGCTGGTCCTGCTGATGACCTTGCCGGCCCTGGCGCTGTTCTATGGCGGGCTGGTCCAGGCCAAGAACATCCTGTCGGTGCTGGTGCAATGCGCGGCGGTGGCCGCCTTGTGCTCGCTTCTGTGGTTCGCGCTGGGCTATTCCCTGGCCTATAGCGGCGACGGCGACTGGCTGGGCGATGGCGCCGCTTTCTTCCTCAAGGGCATTGCCCGGGACGTGGTCCATCCCGGCACCCATATTCCCGAAAGCGTCTATGTGATGTTCCAGATGACTTTCGCGGTCATCACCCCCGCCTTGATCATCGGCGCCTATGTCGAGCGCATCCGTTTTGCCGCCGTGCTGCTGATCTCCGCGCTCTGGATGCTGATCGTCTATGCGCCGGTGGCGCATTGGGTCTGGGGCGGCGGCTGGCTTGCCAAAAAGGGCGTGATGGATTTCGCCGGCGGCATCGTGGTGCATGTCACCGCCGGTGTTTCGGCGCTGGTGATCGCCTGGATGATCCGGCCCCGGCATGAATTCCCCCACGGCATCCGTCCGCCGCATGCGCCTTGGATGGTGATGGTGGGCGCCTCGCTGCTCTGGGTGGGCTGGTTCGGCTTCAATGCGGGCAGCGCCGTGTCCTCGGGTGCCGATGCCGGCATGGCGATGTTGGCGACGCATCTGTCGGCCGCCAGCGCCACCCTGGCCTGGATGGCCATCGAATGGATCAAGTTCGGCAAGCCCAGCCTGGTGGGTGCAGTCACCGGCACCATCGCTGGCCTGGCCACGGTCACGCCCGCCGCCGGGGTCGTGGGGCCCTTGGGCGCCGTGCTACTGGGCGCTGCTGCCAGTTGTGTCTGTTACCTGGCAGTGTGGCTGGTCAAGCGGGTGATGGAGGTGGACGACGCCCTCGATGTGCTGGGCGTGCATGGCGTGGGCGGGGCGATGGGGACTTTGCTGCTACCCTTCGTGGCGCTGGTCGGCGCCGGCGGCGGCCATCTCAATCATGCGATGTCGCAGCAGTTCGGTATCCAGGCCCTTGCCGTGATTGTCGTGGCGCTGTTTTCCATCATTGCCACCTATGTCATCACCAGGCTGGCCGATATGCTGGTGGGCCTGCGCGTGGACCACGAACATGAAACCCAGGGGCTGGATTTCGCCAGCCATGGCGAGACCGGATATCACACCAACCGTTAGGAGTTTGGCTTATGAAACTGGTCGTCGCCATCATCCAGCCGCACCGTCTCGATCCTGTGCGCATCGCGCTTACCGAAATAGGCATTGCCGGCCTGACAGTCACGGAAGTGCGCGGTTATGGCCGCCAGAAAGGCCATACCGAAATCTATCGCGGCGCCGAATACACCATCTCCTTCATTCCCAAATTGAAGATTGAGGTGGCGCTGCCCGACGAACGGGTGGATGACGCCATTGCCGCCATCACCAGGGCGGCGCGGACCGGCAAGATCGGCGACGGCAAGATCTTCACCCTGGACCTGCTGAGCGCGCAACGGGTACGGACCGGCGAAACCGGCGACGACGCGCTCTGATTTTTGCGCCGCAGCGGGCGGTTCCCTAAGGACTGTCATAAAGGCGTTGCACCAACAGCCTTTGATCCTTTCCGGGGATTTTCTCGGAAAGCATGAAATGGTCGATATCACGGCGCGGACGGACTCTTTTCACGGGCGCGGAGCGCCGCATCTCGACCAGAAATCCAGCCCCACCACGGCCATCGTGTTTTTCTGCCTGCTGGCCGCCGGGATCGGCTATGGCATTCACGGCCTGCTGGACGACATCCAGGCCGTCAACGAGCCCCTGGCGCTGGGCGTCTTTGTCCTTCTGGGCATCGCGCTTCTGATCGCGCTGGGGTTTGAGTTCGTCAACGGTTTCCACGACACCGCCAATGCGGTGGCGACCGTGATCTACACCCATTCCATGAAGCCGGTGGTGGCCGTGGTCTGGTCGGGATTCTTCAATTTCCTGGGCGTGATGGTGTCCACCGGCGCGGTGGCCTTCAGCATCGTGACGCTTCTGCCGGTGGAGTTGATCATGCAGGTGGGCAGCGGTGCCGGCTATGCCATGATCTTTTCGCTGTTGATCGCGGCCATTGTGTGGAATCTCGGCACCTGGGCGCTTGGGATCCCCAACTCCTCCAGCCATGCCTTGATCGGTTCGATCATGGGTGTGGGCCTGGCCAACCAATTGATGGCAAGCGCAGGCCATGCGACGTCCGGCGTGGACTGGAACCAGGCGCTGAACGTGTTCCAGGCGTTGTTGTTCTCGCCCCTGATGGGCTTTGTGTTCTCAGCCCTGCTGCTGCTGGTGATGAAGACCTTGGTGCGCAAGCCCGCTTTGTACCAGGAGCCCAAAAGTGCTGCGCCGCCGCCCTGGTGGATCCGTGGCATCCTGATTTTCACCTGCACCGGCGTGTCGTTCTTCCATGGCGGCAATGACGGCCAGAAGGGCATGGGGTTGATCATGCTGATCCTGATCGGCGCGGCACCCACCGCCTATGCGCTGAACCGCACCATGCCGGAAAGCGCCACGCCCGCCTTTGTGGCCTCGACCGCGGCGGCCCAGTCGGTGTTTGCCGCCCATGCCACCGGCCAACCCATGCCCGCGGTGGAACGGGCCAGAACCGTGGTCGGCGACGCCCTGCGCGACAAGACGCTGAACCGCCCGCAAGTGTTTGCCGGCCTTTCGGTTCTGTCGGCCGATATTGCCGGCCGGGTCAAAAGCTATGGCTCGTTAAGCCATGTGCCGGCCGCGGCAACGCCCAACCTGCGCAATGAAATGTATCTGGCCAACGATGCCATCCGCCTGCTGCCCAAGCAGGGTGCCAAATTCAGCGACGCGGAAACCAGGACGCTCAAGGCTTACAGCGACGGCCTCAACAAGGGCACGCGCTTCATTCCGCTGTGGGTGAAGGTCTGCGTCGCCATCGCGCTGGGCTTGGGCACCATGGTGGGCTGGAAGCGCATTGTGGTGACGGTCGGTGAGCGGATCGGCAAGACCCATCTCACCTATGCACAAGGCGCCTCCGCCGAAATGGTGGCGGCGCTCACCATTGGCGCGGCGGAATTGTACGGCCTGCCGGTGTCCACCACGCATATCCTGTCCAGCGGCGTAGCGGGGACCATGGCGGCCAATGGTTCGGGGCTGAGATGGGCCACTGTCCGCTCGATTGCGCTGGCCTGGGTGGTGACCTTGCCGGCGGCGATGGCGCTGGCGGGCGGGCTCTATTTCCTGCTGCGCCAGTTCGTCTGAGTTTTCGCCCAAAAAGCCCGTGCTTGCCCTTTGCAGAGGGCTGTGGAATCCATCGGATGGATGACCACGGACCCTCACCAGCAGGTGCTGGACAGTCTGGCCTCTAAGGGCCGGCTGCGCGCCCTCAGCCCATTGGCAGGCAAGGATTTCACCTCCAACGATTATCTGGCGCTGGCGGACTCCGGCGCCCTGCGCCAGGCGGCAGCCGAAGCGCTGGCGCGTGGCGTACCGCTGGGTGCGGGCGGCTCGCGGCTGCTGCGCGGCAATCATCCCGAGCATGAAGCGCTGGAAGAGGAAGCGGCCAGCTTCTTTGGCAGCGAGACCGCGCTCTATTTTTCCACCGGCTTTGGCGCCAATGCGGCGATCGCCGCCACCTTGCCCCGGCGGGACGACCTTATCGTCTATGACAGCCTGATCCATGCCAGTTTCCGCGACGGGCTTGAGCCGGCGCGCATCGCCGCCATCGAAGCGCCCCACAACGACGTCGATGCGATGGATGCCATCATCAAGGGCTGGCGCGCCGCGGGCGGTAAAGGACGGGTTTGGATCGCCGCCGAGACGCTTTATTCCATGGATGGCGACCGCGCGCCGCTGGCCGACCTGGTGGCGTTGGCGGCAAGGCATGACGCTATGCTGGTGCTGGATGAAGCACATGCCACCGGCGTGCATGGCGATCAGGGCAGGGGGTTGGGCGCCGCGTATGAGGGTGCGCCCAACATCATCTCGCTGCACACCTGCGGCAAGGGGCTGGGAGCTGCCGGTGCACTGGTCTGCCTGCCCAAGCTCTATCGCGACTTCATGGTCAATCGCGGCCGCGCCTTCATCTATTCCACCGCGCCGCCGCCTTTGATGGCGGCGGTGGTGCGCGCCGCCTTGAAGATTTCGGCGGGCGCGGAACAGGAACGCACTCAGTTGCAGCAGTTGGTACGGCATGCCCAGGACCGCATGCGCGGATTGGGACTGGTTCCTTCGGATTCGCAGATCCAGCCCGTGATCCTGGGCGAGGACCGGCGCGCCGTGGCGCTGGCGGAGGCGTTGCAGGCGCGGGGCTATGACGTCCGCGCCATCCGTCCCCCCACCGTGCCGGAAGGCACGGCGCGCTTGCGCATCGCATTGACCCTGCATGTCACGCCTGCGGACCTGGACAATCTGTTCGCCGACCTGCAAGCCGAAATGGCGCAGCTGTGAGATTTGTCGTTTCCGGCACCGACACAGATATCGGCAAGACTGTATTCTGTGCCGGTCTGGCGGGGATGCTGCAGGCCCGTTACTGGAAGCCGGTGCAGGCGGGCCTTCCCGGCGACAGCGAGACTGTGGCGCAACTGGCCGGTGTCGGGATCGTGCCGGAAGCCTACCGGCTCAAAATGCCGGCTTCGCCGCACCAGGCTGCCGCGGAGGAGGGGATCATCATCGATCCCAATTCCCTGGTCCCGCCCGAGGGCCCCCTGGTGATCGAGGGTGCGGGCGGATTGATGGTGCCGCTGACCCGTAGCACGCTGTTCATTGATGTCTTCGCGCGCTGGCAATTGCCGCTGATCCTCTGCGCCCGCACCCGGCTGGGCACCATCAATCACACCTTGTTGTCCATCGCGGCGGTGCGGGCGCGTGATATTCCCTTGCAAGGCGTGGCGTTCATCGGGGCGGCAAACGAAGAAAGCGAAGCCATCATCTGCGAGATCGGCGAGGTGAAACGCCTGGGCCGCCTGCCGCTGCTTGAACCGCTGACCCGTGCGGGCTTGCAGGATGCCTTTTCGCGAAACTTCGCCGTGAAAGATTTTGCATGACGTCTCCGGTCTGGCATCCCTTCACGCAGCACGCGCTGACGCCCGATGCGACCTTGGTGAAGCGCGGCGAAGGGGCGTGGCTCGACATTGCCCCCTCCGACCTTCGCAGCGCAGGCGCTGCTACGGCCACCTCCCCCAATGCGAGCGCGCTGTCGCGCGCGCCGGGGGAGGTGTGTCCGAGCCGTATACTAGATGCGATCTCTTCCTGGTGGGTGATCACCCATGGCCATCGCCACCCCAGAATCGTCGAGGCGATCAAGAATCAGGCGGATGCGCTGGATCAGGTGATTTTTGCCGGCTTCACCCACCAGCCGGCCGAAGACTTGGCGCGCGGACTGATTGAGATCGTGCCCAAGGGGCTCACCCGCGTCTTCTATTCCGACAGCGGCAGCACCTCCGTGGAAGTGGCGCTCAAGATGGCGCTGGGCTTCTGGAAGAACCGGGGGCCAAAAAATGGAACAGAGCTCCGCACCCGCATCATCGCGCTGGAGCATGGCTATCACGGCGACACCATCGGCACCATGTCGGCGGGCGCGCGGGGCGTTTACAACGCGGCTTACGCGCCGCTGCTGTTCGATGTGGTGCGGCTGCCGTTTCCGGCGCCTGGCCGCGAACAGGAAACGCTAGACCGGCTCAAGCAGGTTGTCGAAGGCGCGGCCGCGCTGATTGTCGAACCGTTGCTGCTGGGTGCGGGCGGCATGCTGTTCTATCCGCCAGAAATTCTTTCCGCCATGGCCGCGATCTGCCGCGACAGCGGCACCTTGCTGATCGCCGACGAAGTGCTGACCGGCTTTGGCCGCACCGGCACCCTGTTTGCCTGCGAACAGGCGGGCGTCACGCCCGATATTCTTTGCCTGGCCAAAGGCCTGGCCGGCGGCAACCTGCCTTTGGCGGTGACCTTGTGCAGCGAGGAGATTTTCGGGGCGCATTATTCCACCGATCGTAGCCGTACGTTTTTCCATTCCAGTTCCTTCACCGCCAATCCGATTGCCTGCGCCGCGGGTGTCGCCAACCTGAAGATCTGGCGCGAGGAACCGGTGCTGGAGCGCATCGCCACCTTGGCCTGCCGCCAGGAAGAGCGTCTCGCTCCATTTCGCGCCGACCGGCGGTTCGAGAATCTGCGCCGGCTGGGAACCGTCACGGCCCTGGACCTCAAAGTGTCCGACCCCGGCTATCTCGCCCAGGCCGTGCCCGACATGATCCGCTTTTTCCATGCCCGGGGCATCCTTTTGCGCCCCCTGGGCAATACCATTTACGTCCTGCCGCCCTATTGCGTGACGGCGCAGGAGCTGGATCTGGTCTATGATGCCATTCGGGCCGCGGCCGAAACATTTGCGTAACCGGCCGCGATCCCGCGCGAAGTGATAGCCGTATAAGTTCCAGGAGCCTCTCATGCGCAACAAACTGTTTGGCTTGGGCCTAGTCGCCGCAATGGCGCTGTCGGTGCCGCTGCTCTTCTCCCGCGCCTCCGCGGGCGATCTGGACAAGGAAATCCCCGCAGCCGCGACCGATCCCGCCAATACGGGCGAACACGAAGTCGCGGTCCTGGCGGGCGGCTGCTTCTGGGGCCAGCAGGGCCTGTTTGAGCATGTCAAAGGTGTCACCAAGGTGGTGGCCGGCTATTCCGGCGGCGGCAAGGCAACTGCGATTTATGACCGGGTCAGCGATGGCGACACCGGTCATGCGGAATCGGTGCAGATCACTTTCGATCCCCGCCAGGTCAGCTTCGGCCAGATTTTGCGCATCTATTTCTCGGTGGCGCACGATCCCACCGAACTGAACCGCCAGGGCCCGGACACGGGCACGCAATATCGGTCCGAGATTTTCACCACCAGCCCCGAGCAGGAAGCGACCGCACGGGCCTATATCGCCCAGCTCGATGCGGCCCATCTCTTTGCCGCCCCGATCGCCACCAAGGTCGAGCCGTTCAAGGCCTTTTATGCGGCCGAGGACTATCACCAGGACTATCTCGTGAAGAACCCTGATTCGGTCTACATCCGGGTCAACGACCTTCCCAAGATCGGAGCCTTGAAGCGGGTCTGGCCGGACTGGTACAGGGAAAAGCCGGTGCTTTTGGCGGAGAAGTGAGCCGCGTCGCGCCAAGCGCGTGAGCAGGTCCGGTGGACCTGCGAAAGCGGCGAACGCCGCGAGCTTGGGCGAGCGGCCAGCGGTCCATCCTGCGGGCAAAAAACCTTGCGCTAACAGCATTTTCAACGCCATTACGGGGCCTTCATCTTGCCCGTTAGGGTAAAACCGGCTTGGGCGGGGATTAGGGCGTTTCCTTTGGCGTCCTGATCTGGTAGGTCGTGCCCCGGCTTTGAGCCCCTGGGGCGCCAAAGGGCGGCTTTTGCGGGCAAAACCAAAGAAATTAAAGCGAAACCGAACCATGAAAATTGAACGTCTGAGTATAGGCGTAGGCATTGGCGCGCTGCTGGTCGGCCTTCTGGCTGGCTGGATGGTGCGCGGCGTGGCGACCTACAATGTCCATCAGGCTTCCATCGCCGCCTATGACGATTGGCGTGTGGCCTGTCCCGCCTCCGAGACCAAGGACACCAATTGCGAACTCAGCACCGATGTGGTGGACAAGTCGCAGGGCACGCCCAACGCGGTCGCCCGCGCCACCATCACCACCGACAAGGACGGCAAGCAGTTGCTGGGCTTCGTGCTGCCCTATGGCGTGGCGCTGGAAGCGGGCATGGGCCTGAAGATCGGCAAGGATCCGGTGAAGATCATCCAGTACCGCACCTGCAACACGGTGGGTTGCATCGCCACCACCGCGTTCGACGATGCGCTGGCCAATTCGCTGAAGGGCACGGATGATGCCTCCGTGATGTTCGCCGGCCTGGACGGCAAGCCTGTTTCGGTGCCGATGTCCTTCAAGGGCTATCAGCAGTCTCTCGCCGCCTGGAAAGGCTCCGATGCCAGGCGCAAGTCCTGGTTCTGGAGGCTCTGGTCGTGAAGCTGAAGCCTGTTCTCGCAGGCGCCTTTGCCGGCCTGATGCTTGCTTCGAGCGGGGCCTTTGCCCAGCAGGCTCAGCAGGCTCAGGATGGCGCGCCGGGCCGCCCGGAAACCAAGACGGTGGGCGACTGGACGGTCCGCTGTTTTCCCGTGACCAGCCCCAATCCCTGCGACATGTTCCAGGAACTGGTCGACCAGAACAGCCATCAGCGCATCCTGTCGCTGTCGATCGCTTATGCGCCCAGCGCCGACCGCAATCTTCTGATCGTCACCGTGCCGCTGGATATCGCGATCCAGAAGGGCGTGACCATCCAGACCGACAGCTACAAGTCGCCGATCCTGAAATACCGCATGTGCACCCGCGACGGCTGTTTTGTGCAGATGATCGCCGACACGGCCATGATCGAAGCGCTGGGCAAATCCGGACCGGAAGCCAAGGTCAATATCGTGGCTGACGGCGGCAAGAATTACGGTTTGCGTTTCTTCCTCAAGGGATTCGCGGCCGCGCATGACGACATGGTGGCTCAGGCCCGCGCCAAGGCGAAGTCGCCCAAGCCGGAAGAGCCCGCCAAGCCGTGAGTGAGGTAGTGATGAAAAAGCATATCCTGACAGCAACGCTCGCGCTTCTGGTGGCCGGCGGACCGGCGATGGCGCAACAGGCACAGGCTCCCGCGCAACCCGCGGCGCCCGGCCGTCCCGATGTGAAGACCGTGGGCGACTGGTTCGTGCGCTGTTTCCCCATCGAAAGCCCCAGTCCCTGCGACATGTTCCAGGAGGAAGACAGCCAGGCCACGCGCCAGCGGGTGCTATCGTTTTCCATCGCCTATGTCCCCAGCATGAACCGTCATGCGGTGCAGGTGATGGTGCCGCTGGGCGTTTCCCTTCCCAAGGGGATGACCATCCAGGCCGACAGCTACACCTCGCCGGTGCTCAAATACCGGCGCTGCGACCGCAACGGCTGTTATGTTGAAATGGCGGTCGACAATGCTCTGGTGGAAGCCCTGGCCAAGGGCGGCGAGGCCGGCAAGGTCAATATCATGATCGACAATGGCAAATCATACGCCATCAACTTCTCGCTGAAGGGGTTTGCCTCCGCCCATGACGATATGGTGAGCCAGGCCCGCGCCAAGGCAAAAAACGTAACCAAGCCCGCGGACCAGCCGCAGCAATAGCCAGGTGCGCAAGAGACGTAAAAGGCCGGTCATCTGACCGGCCTTTTTGTTTTCTAGACTTGTTTGGCGGATGGCTTAAAGCTCATTGCCACGCCGTTCATGCAGTACCGCAGCCCGGTCGGCTTAGGCCCATCATCAAAAACATGGCCCAGATGGCCGCCGCAGCGGCGGCAATGCACTTCGGTGCGGGTCATGCCCAAGGTCGTGTCGGTCTTGGTGCCCACCGCATTTTCCAGCGGCCTGTAGAAACTGGGCCAGCCGGTCCCGCTGTCGAATTTGGTGTCGGACGAAAAAAGGTCCAGTGCGCATCCGGCGCAGGCGAAGATGCCTTTGCGATGCTCATTGTTCAGGGGCGAGGTGAAGGGTACTTCCGTGCCTTCGTGGCGCAGCACGTCATAGGCGGCGGGTGAAAGCTGCTTCTTCCAGTCCGCATCGCTTTTGCTCACTTCATAGGCGAAGGCGCCGGGCGCCCCCAGCATGCTGCTTGCCATCAGGCCCGCAACAGAGTGTTTCAGGAAATCGCGTCGCTGCATGGTGGCCTCATATAAACTTCGTTCCCATCTTTCATTCGCCGGGCCGCGACGAAAGTTACGGAACCTGCTTTCGCCGAACCCGTTATGTCAGCAGTGTAACCCATTGGAGTTGATCATGGACAAGGATAGAATTGAAGGTTCCGCCAACCAGGCCAAGGGCGCTATCAAGCAGGCGGCCGGTAAGGTCACCGGCGATGCCAAGCTTCAGGCCGAAGGCGCTGCCGACAAGGCCCAAGGCAGGCTGCAGAATGCGGTGGGCGGCGCCAAGGATGCGCTGCGCGACGCCTCCAAACATTAGCGTTTTTCCTTCGGGAATTTGGTAGAAAGCCCGGTCTCCGTTTGGGGGCCGGGCTTTTTCGTGGGATTGTGCCGCCATAGACAAGCTCCCATAGATCCGAAGGAAATTTCATGATCGCGTTTCTCACCTGGCTCCGCTCCATCCTGACGGCGGTGCTGAACGGCGTGGCCAAAACGGTGATGCTGGTGGTGCTGGTTGTCGTCGTGCTGCTGGTCATCTCGCTGGCCCGTGGTGATGGCCTGCCGGGCAATATGGTCCTGGCGCTGGACCTGCGCGAGCCGATCGATGACAGCGCGGCTGCTCCCGCCAGCGTTCTCACGCCCCGGCGCGTGACGGTCATGGATGTGGTGCTGGGGTTGGACGCGGCGGGCCGCGATAAGCGGGTGAAAGGCGTGGTAATGCGGCTGGGCAATGGCGCGCTTTCCACCGCCGAGGCCCAGGAAATCGGTGCCGCCATCCAGCGCTTTCGGGCCAAGGGCAAATTCGTGATTGCCCAGGCCACCGCCTTTTTCAGTGCCGGACTGGGCGATTATCTGACCGCCAGCGCCGCAAGTGAAATCTGGATGCAGCCCAAAAGCCCCTTCTCGGCTTCCGGCGCGGGCGGCGGGGAGATTTTCCTGCGCGGCACCCTGGAAAAGATCGGTGCCGAGCCGCAGATCGCCAAGCGCGCCGAATACAAAAGCGCCGCCGACATGTTCATGGAAAAACAAATGTCGCCGGCCGACCGCGAACAGCTGACCGCGCTGATGAATTCGGTCTATGGCACCGCCGTCGATCAGATGGCCTCCAATCGCCACCTCAAGCGCGACGAGGTGATCGCGGCGCTGGAAGCCAGCCCTCAATTCGCGGAAGAGGCGCGTTCGCGCAAGCTGGTGGACCGGATCGGCTATGACGACGAAGCGCGCGCCGCCGCCAATGCCCGGGCCGGCTCGAACGCGAAATCCGTCAAGTTCAGCGATTATGTGAAGGATGCGGTGTCCGAGCCGGTCTCGGCCAATATCGCCATCGTCGAGGCGGCGGGAGAAATCCGCGACGGCACCGCCAGGACCTCCTGGGTCAATGCCTCCAGCGGCATCGCCAGCGACGATCTGTCGGCGGCGATCGGCCAGGCGGCGCGCGACAAGAACATCAAGGCGATTGTGCTTCGGGTGGATTCGCCCGGCGGCTCGGTCACCGCCTCCGACCAGATCCTGCACGCGGTGAAAAAGGCGCAGACAGCCGGCAAGCCGGTGGTGGTCAGCATGGGAGGCGTCGCCGCCTCCGGCGGCTATTTCATTTCCTTGAGCGCCAACAAGATCGTGGCCGAGCCCGGTACCATTACCGGTTCGATCGGCGTGCTGACCGGCAAGGTCAGTTTTGGCAAGAGCCTGGGCCTGGTCGGTGCCAATGCCGAGATGGTTTCGGTGGGCAAGAACACCTTGATGGATTCCCCATTCCAGCCCTTCACCCCCGAACAATGGGACAATCTGAATCACCAGGCCGACTCGATCTATGACGACTTCACCCAGAAGGTGGCGTCGGGCCGCAAACTGCCTCTGGAGAAAGTGCGCGATGTGGCCCGGGGCAGGGTATGGTCGGGGAGCGATGCCAAGAGCCGCGGCCTGGTCGACGTTCTGGGTGGCTTCTGGACGGCGGCGGAGCAGGCGGCTCAGTTGGGTTCTGTGCCCACCGGTACTATGAGCTTCAGGGTCTATCCCCGGCCCAGGGGGCTCCTGGCCCGGTTGGGGGTCCTGTCAGGCGACACCGATGCCGGTCTGCAGACTTTGGGGCAGGTCGAATCGCTCCTGGAACTTCCGGCCATTCGGGCTCTTTTGGGCCAGGTTTCCAGCCTGCCGCAAGGCGGGCCGGGCAGCACTTTGCAGCTCAAGGCGACACAAGTGCCGCGGCCGTGACCAGTTGATCACAGGTCTTGCAAGGATACTGCTTGTTCGTCGGAATTCTTGAACTATAATTTCCAGGGTGCGGGGGCACGAAGCTGGCTTGGGGGCGCCATAACTGCGATTATGGTGCGCTGCGGTTTCGGGGCATTCCGAAACGGCAAGACAGTTGGAGTTCCGCTATTCCCGTTCAAAACCCCAAAGGCCCCGCCAAAGCCGTCGAGGAGTTAAGCTTTGAAGGCGCCCTCAAGGAGCTTGAGGCCATCGTATCCCGCCTGGAACAGGGGGAAGTGGATCTGGAGGATTCCATTGCGCTGTATGAACGCGGCCAGGCCTTGAAAGTCCTTTGCGAACAAAAGCTGAAGTCGGCCGAAGGGCGGCTGGAGAAAATCGTGCAGGGGTCTGCCGGCCCGCAAATCGGCGAGAGGATTGAGGAAACAGCTTGAGCTTGCGCGGCTGTCTCAAAAAAGAGATTTATCGGTCATGAACATCCCCAATACCAAGACCCCCTTGCTGGATCAGGTCGACCTGCCGGAAGACCTGCGCCGCCTGGAAAAGCACCAGCTGCGCCAATTCGCTGATGAACTGCGCACCGATTTGATCGACATCGTCTCGGTCACCGGTGGGCATTTCGGCGCCGGCCTTGGCGTGGTCGAACTGACCACGGCTCTGCATTACGTGTTCGAGACGCCCAAGGACCGGATCATCTGGGATGTCGGCCACCAGGCCTATCCGCACAAGATCATCACCGGCCGGCGCGCCCGCATGCGCACCTTGCGCCAGGGCGGCGGTCTCAGTGGTTTCACCAGGCGCAGCGAGAGCGAATACGACCCGTTCGGCGCCGCGCATTCCTCCACCTCGATTTCCGCCGGCCTGGGCATGGCGGTGGCGCGCGACCTCAAGGGCGGCGACAACAATGTGATCGCGGTGATCGGCGACGGTTCGATGAGCGCGGGCATGGCCTATGAGGCCATGAACAATGCCGGCGCCCACAAGAACCGGCTGATCGTCATCCTCAACGACAACGACATGTCCATCGCCCCGCCGGTGGGCGCGATGAGCGCCTATCTGGCCCGGCTGGTCTCCTCGCGGCCCTACACAGGCATCCGCAATGTGGTGAAGCGGCTGGCCCGCAAGCTCCTGCCGCGCAGCCTTTTCAAGGTGGCGCAGCGCACCGAGGAATATGCCCGCGGCATGGCCATGGGCGGCACCCTGTTCGAGGAAATGGGTTTCTTCTATGTCGGCCCCATCGACGGCCACAATCTCGATCACCTGATCCCGGTCTTGGAGAATGTGCGCGACACCATGAAGGGTCCCGTGCTGGTGCATGTGGTGACCAAGAAGGGCCATGGCTATGCGCCCGCCGAGGCCGCGCCCGACAAGTATCATGCCGTGGCCAAGTTCACCGTCCTGACGGGCGAGCAGGCCAAGTCCACCCCCAAGGCGCCGGCCTATCAGAAGGTGTTCGGCGAAGCCCTGATCGCGGAAGCGAAAAAGGACGACCGCATCGTCGCCATCACCGCCGCCATGCCTTCGGGCACCGGCGTCGACCTGTTCGAGAAGGCCTTCCCCGCGCGTACCTTCGACGTGGGCATTGCCGAACAGCATGGCGTGACCTTTGCAGCCGGGCTGGCCACTGAGGGCATGAAGCCCTTCTGCGCCATCTATTCCACCTTTCTGCAACGCGCTTATGACCAGGTGGTGCATGACGTGGCGATCCAGTCGCTGCCGGTGCGTTTCGCCATGGACCGTGCCGGGCTGGTGGGCGCAGATGGCGCCACCCATGCCGGTTCTTTCGACATCGCCTACCTGACCACCTTGCCAAATTTCGTAGTCATGGCGCCGTCGGATGAAGCCGAGTTGGTGCATATGGTGGCGACGGCAGCGGTGATCGACGACCGGCCCAGCGCGGTGCGTTATCCGCGCGGCGAGGGTACCGGCGTGGCGCGTCCCGCCGAAGGCATTCCGCTCGAGATCGGCAAAGGCCGCATCGTCAAGGAAGGTAGTGGTATCGCGATTTTGAACTTCGGCACCCGCATGACCCAGGTGCTGCTGGCGGCAGAACGCATGGCGGGTTATGGGCTCACCCCCACTATCGCCGATGCGCGTTTTGCCAAGCCGTTGGACATCGGCCTGATTCGGCGCCTGGCGCGCGAACATGAAGTGCTGATCACCATCGAGGAAGGCGCTGCTGGGGGCTTCGGTGCCCATGTGATGCATTTCCTGGCGCATGATGGCCTGTTGGACCGCGGCCTCAAGATCCGTCCCATGACCTTGCCGGACGTGTTCCAGGACCATGACAGTCCGGAAAAGATGTATGCGCAGGCAGGTCTGGATGCGGATGGGATTGTTCGCACTGCGCTGAATGCTTTGGGGCGTGGCTCGGAAGCAATTCATCTCGCCGCAGGCAAGCTGGCCTGATCGTCTTGTCCGGCCGCTGGCTTTGGCTCGCGGCGTTCGTTGCTCGAAATGGTCTGCTGGACCATTCGTTTGCCCAACGGCGAACCGCTCCTCACCCTTCGACAAGCTCAGGATGAGGACTTAGATTGATCCTCATGCTGAGCTTGTCGAAGCATGAGGATCAAACCATCAAAACCTGCCCCCACTTCGGTACCTGCGGCGGCTGTTCGCTGCAGGATTTGCCGCCTGATGCTTATCGCGCGAAAAAGCGGGAAGCCGTTGTCACCGCGTTGAAACGCGCCGGCATCGATGCGATGGTCGAAGAGCCGGTGATCGTGCCGCCGCGCTCGCGCCGCCGCGCCGTGTTCAAGATCAAAAGCTTGGCCAGCGGCCTGCATATCGGCTTCCACGCCGCCAAAAGTCACACCGTCATCGACATGCATCACTGCGATGTGCTGACCCCGGGCCTGTTCGCCCTGGTGGGCGCCTTGCGGCAAAAGCTGGAGCCCTTGTTCGGGGTCGGCGAGGCGGCCGAGCTGCATGTCACTGAAACGGACACAGGCTTCGATTGCGCCTTGCGCTGGCGCGCGGCGCTCACACCGACTTTGACGGCTGCGCTGTCTGCGGCGCTTGCAGGCCTGGGGATCGCCCGACTGACCATGGGCCGCGAAACCGTGTTCGAGACCGCCCAGCCGGCGGTCAGCCTCGGGGGGATCAAGGTCGCCCTGCCATCCAATCCTTTTCTGCAGTCCACCGTCCCGGGCGAAACGGCGTTGCAGACCCATGTGCTGGAAACGGTGGGAAAGGCGAAGGCCGTGGCCGACCTGTTTGCCGGGGTCGGCACTTTTGCGCTGCCGCTGGCCCGCAAGGCCAGGGTCCATGCGATAGAGCAGGAAGCGCCCGCACTGGCGGCACTGGCGGCCGCTGCGAAGAATTTTTCCATTGGCGCGCCTTCGCGCGCCGGGGCCCCCGGCCTCAAGCCGGTCACCACAGAAATCCGGGACCTGTTCAAGCTGCCGCTGACGCCGGTGGAGATGGCCGGTTATGACGCGGTGGTGCTGGATCCACCCCGGGCCGGCGCCCAGGCACAGGTCCAGGCCCTGGCCAGGTCCAAAGTCTCGGTCATCGCTTATGTTTCCTGCGATGCTGCCAGCTTCGCCCGTGATGCCGCCATCCTGGTGGCGGGCGGCTATCGGATAGGTCCCGTCACGCCGATAGACCAATTCCTCTGGTCGTCGCATATTGAGCTGGCCGGACGTTTCAGGCGCCCTTAGAGCGGTAGCCCGGAGCCCCGGAGCGGGGATGGTCTTGAAGAAAAGACTCATCATGCTGGGCATCGGGCTGTGCGTGGCGCTGGGCGCCATCGCCTTGTCGCTGCGGCACGCCCCGGCGCCGGCGCAGGAAGCCAGGCAGGAGACCAAACCGCAATCCAATTTCACCGATTTCAGCCATTGGGCGGTCGTGCTGGTGGCGGGCGACTATCGCGCCCATTCCGGGGCCCCGTCCAAGGTGTTCGACAATGGCCGCCGCGATCTGGGCAAGGCCTTTACCAAGATCGGCTTCGATCCGCGCAACATGGTGCAGTTCTCGGTGGACTATGACGACGGCACCCAGCACAGCAGCGTGCCGGAAATCGCCACCGCCATGCAGACGGTGGCGGCCCGCGCTCACGACGGCTGCCTGATCTATTTCACCTCCCACGGCACGCCCGACGGGATCGTCATCGGCGATGCGGTGCTGCCGCCGTCCCAGATGCGCGAGATGGTGAATAGCGCCTGCGGCGAACGTCCCAGCGTGATCGTGATGTCGGCCTGTTTTTCCGGCCAGTTCGTGGCGCCGCTGGCAGGCCCCAACCGCATCATCATGACAGCAGCCAGGCCCGACCGCACCAGCTTCGGCTGCGGTGAGATGGATCAATACACCTTCTTCGACGATTGCTTCCTGCGTGCCATGCCCGTTTCCGCCGACTTTCCCGGTCTGGGTGCTCAGGTGCAGCAATGCGTGGCGGTGCGCGAGCAGGACATGAAGGCGACGCCGCCGTCGGAGCCGCAGGTCAGCGTGGGACCGCAGGTGATCTTCACCTTGCGCTGGCGCGATGCACCGGCGGTGCCAGCCGCTGGACCGCCGGCACCCGGTTTTCCGAATTAGCCGATCTGCCCGCGATGCCGCAGCGCCTGGTCGGCCAGCACGCAGGCCATCATGGCTTCGCCCACCGGCACGGCGCGGATGCCCACGCAAGGATCGTGACGCCCTTTGGTGACGATCTCGGTTTCGGCGCCGTCCTTGTCGATGGTCCGGCGTGGCGCCAGGATGGAAGAGGTGGGCTTGACGGCAAAGCGCGCCACAACAGGCTGGCCGGTGGAGATGCCGCCCAATATTCCTCCGGCGTGGTTGGACAGGAACACAGGCTTTCCGTCATTACCCATCCGCATCTCGTCGGCATTCTCCTCGCCGGTCAGGGCGGCAGTGGCGAAACCGTCGCCGATCTCCACGCCCTTGACCGCATTGATGCTCATCAGGGCCGACGCCAGCTCATTGTCCAGCTTGGCATAGACAGGCGCGCCCAGTCCTGCAGGGATTCCCTCGGCCACCACTTCGATGACGGCGCCGACGGAGGAGCCGTGTTTGCGGATGCCTTCCAGATAGGTCTCCCACGCCGCCACGGCGTGCGCGTCGGGGCAGAAGAAGGGATTGTTGTCCACTTCCTTCCACGACCAGTTGGCCCGGTCGATTTTCAACTTGCCGATCTGCACCAGGGCGCCGCGGATGGTGACCTTGCCATAGAGTTTGTCCAGCACCTTGCGCGCGATAGCGCCGGCGGCCACGCGCGTCGCGGTCTCGCGCGCGCTTTGCCGCCCGCCGCCGCGATAGTCGCGCACGCCGTATTTGGCTTCATAGGTATAGTCGGCATGGCCGGGCCGGTACTTGTCGCGGATATCGCCATAGTCCTTGGAGCGCTGGTCAACATTCTCGATCAACAGCCCGATGGGCGTGCCGGTGGTCAGCTGCGCCGCCATGCGCTCGTCCTGGAACACGCCGGAGAGGATCTTCACCGCATCCGGTTCCTGGCGCTGGGTGACGAATTTCGACTGGCCCGGGCGGCGCTTTTCCATCCAGGGCTGGATGTCGGCCTCGGTCAGTTCGATGCCCGGCGGACAGCCGTCCACCACACAGCCGATCGCCGGCCCGTGACTTTCGCCAAAGGTGGTGACGCGGAAGAGATGGCCGAAGGTGTTGTGCGACATAAGCCAGGGATTACAGCGATTTGGTCCCAGGGTCTAGAACAGGGCCAGAGCAAGGTTGCTGGCTTGGCCTTCGCAGGCCTTTCAGGCCTGCTCGGCGCTCGGCCGGCGAAAGGTCCACTGGACCTTTCGCTTCTCTTCGGCCTCAGTCCAGCCGGACCACCTCACGGCCTCGCACCCGGAATACCACGCCCTGGGGCTCGTCCAGGGTACTCATGGCGCGCCAGTCCAGCCCCGCCAGAAGGCCCCGCAGGATGCGGGTGGTCGCGCCATGGCTGATGGCGACGGTGCTGCTTTTCAGCTCCCGTACCCAGTCGCTGACCCGCGACGCCACTTCGGCATAATTCTCCCCGCCCGGCACCCTTACATGCCATTTGTCGTTGCCGCGCTGGTCGAACAGGATGGGACTGACGGCGCGCGCTTCTTCATCTGTAAGCTGGTCCCAGACCCCCAGATTGATTTCCTTCAAGCGGTTGTCGGTGTCGAAACCGTCCGGCGGCAGGCCCATCGTCTGGCGCGCGATCCGCATGGTGGCAACCGCGCGCGCCAGCGGGCTGGCGACGAAATGGTATCCCGCGGCAAGCCCCAGTTCGCGCTTCAGGATGGCGCCGACTTGAGCCGCCTGTTCCAGCCCTAGCGGCGTGAGCGGGGTGTCCTTGTCGCCCGAGAAACGTTTTTCGACATTGGCCTGGGTCTGGCCGTGACGCGCAAAGTAGAGCGTCACACCGGGCGGCAGCTCAAGCACTATCGGGCTTCTGCACCACGGCGATGTCGGGCGCGTCTTCGGCCTTCATGCCGACCACATGATAGCCCGCATCCACATGCAGATTCTCGCCGGTCACGGCGCTGCCCAGGTCCGACAGCAGGAACAGCGCGGAGTTGCCGACTTCCGCCTGCGTCACTGTCCGGCGCAGCGGCGAATTATATTCGTTCCATTTGAGGATATAGCGGCTGTCGGCGATTCCGGCGAAGGCCAGGGTCTTGATCGGACCGGCGGAGATCGAGTTCACCCGGATCTGCTTCTTGCCCAAATCTTCGGCCATGTAGCGTACGGACGCTTCCAGCGCCGCCTTGGCCACGCCCATCACATTGTAATGGGGCATGTTGCGCTCCGCCCCCAGATAGGTGAGCGTCACCAGGCTGCCGCCATTGGGCATCATCTTTTCCGCGCGCTGCGCCACCGCGGTGAAGGAGTAGCAGCTGATGTCCATGGTCATGCGGAAATTCTCTGCCGTGGTGTCGACATAGCGGCCCTTCAACTGGTCCTTGTCGGAGAAGGCGATGGCATGCACCACAAAATCCAGGCTGTCCCAAAGCTTGCCCAGTTCGGCAAAGGCCGCGTCGATGGAGCCCTGGTTGCTGACATCGCAGTCGATCAGCGCGGCCGGCTTCAAGGGTTCGACCAGCGGCACCACACGCTTCTTGAAGAGATCGCCCTGATAGGAGAAGGCCAGTTCCGCGCCGGCATCATGCAGCGCCTGCGCGATGCCCCAGGCAATGGAATGCTGGTTGGCGACGCCCATGATGAGGCCGCGTTTGCCCTTCATAAGGGCTGAAAATGACATGCGTGATTCCCCGCTATTCTGGGCGTGAAGCTCAGTCATTTACCCCGAATAGGGCCGGAGCCAAACGGGATTTTCTGTCTGAAGAAATGCCAAAGGTAACAAGTGTTTAGCGCATCTTTCGACGCGGGTCATAATCCCCGGGCCAGCCCTGGGCGAAGCTGCGAAGCGCTTCGTCCAGCTGCTCGGGAAGCGAGATTACCAATCGTACATAAAAATCCCCGGCCTGCTCGCTGCCATGGGCAGCGATGCCCTTGCCCTTGAGCCTCAGCACGGTTCCAGAGTTGGAATTGGGCGGCACGCTCAAGGCTACGGTTCCGGTCAGGGTCGGCACGGGCACTTTGCCGCCCAGGACCGCTTCCTTGAGCGTCACCGGCAAATCCATGCGGATGTCATTGCCGTCCCGGGTCATGAAGGGATGGGGCGCCACCGAGACCGACAACAGGATGTCGCCATTGGGTCCGCCGGCGCGGCCCGCGCCGCCGCGGCCCTTTACCCGCACCACCTGACCCTCTTTCACGCCCACCGGAATCTTGACGTCGATCTGTTCGCCATTCTGCAGCACCACGCGGCGGGTGCCGCCGCGCGCGGCCTCATCGAAACTGACGGTGACCGCGGCCGACATATCCTCGCCCTTGGCGGCGGCGCGCTGCTGGCGCTGCCGCGCGCGTCCGCCGCCCATCAAGTCGGCGAACAGATCCTCGAAACCCGCCGCGCCGCCTGGGGCATCGTCGAAGCTGAAATGGAATTCGCGTCCGCCCGGACCGCCGCCGCCAAAAGGATTGCCTTGCCGGAAACCGCCGGCGCCGAATCCTCCCTGGCGGGGATCGAAGCCTCGGGGGTTGCCGTCGGCACCGATGGCGCCGGCGTCGTACTGGGCGCGCTTGTCCTTGTCGCCCAGGATGTCATAGGCACCGGAAATCTCCTGGAAGCGCTTTTGCGCCTCACCATCGCCCGCATGCTTGTCGGGATGATGCTTCTTGGCGAGGGTCCGGAACGCTTTCTTGATCTCGGCCTCGCTCGCCGTCTTGGGGACGCCGAGGATCTCGTAGGGGTCTTTCATGCCATCTTTCGGGGGGACTCGGCCCTAATTGGGTTCTTTCTACCACAAATTCAAGGATTTGCCCCGCTGGGGGAACTTTTGCCCGCCTTGTGGCGTTCTGCCCATACGCCATACCTACGGGTGGCGGGGCGATTTCGCGATGAGACATCAATTGGCTGAGCACAGGGCCTACACCGTGGACGAAAGCTCGCGCTTTCGCCAGTTGGTCGAGGCCATCACCGATTACGCCATCTACATGGTTGATCCCTCGGGTATCGTCACGAGTTGGAACTCCGGAGCCGAGCGATTCAAGGGCTATCTGCCGCACGAGATTATCGGACAGCATTTTTCCCGCTTCTACACCGAAGAGGACCGCGCCCGGAATCGTCCGGCGCAGGTGTTGGAAATCGCGGCCCGCGAAGGCAAGTTCGAGGGCGAAGGCTGGCGGCTCCGCAAGGACGGCAGCCGCTTCTGGGCCCATGTGGTGGTCGATCCCATCCGCGATCCGTCCGGACGGTTGACCGGCTTCGCCAAGATCACCCGCGATCTCACCGAACGCAAAAAAGCCGAGGAAACGCTTCGCCGCAGCGAACAGCAATTTCGCATGCTGGTCCAAGGCGTCACCGACTATGCGATCTATATGCTCAATCCCGACGGCTTCATCACCAGTTGGAATGCGGGCGCGCAGCGCATCAAGGGCTATGCCTCCAACGAGATCATCGGACAGCATTTCTCGCGCTTCTATACCCCAGAGGACCGCGAGCGGGGCGAACCGCAACGCACCCTGGAGACGGCGGCACGGGATGGCCGCTTCGAGAGGGAAGCCTGGCGGGTGCGCAAGGACGGCAGCCGCTTCTGGTCGCATGTGGTCATCGACGCCATCCGCGACGAGGACGGTGAGCTGCTGGGTTTTGCCAAGATCACGCGCGACATCACTGAGCGCAAGGCCGCCCAGGAAGCGCTGGACCGCACCCGCGAGGTCCTGTTCCAGTCGCAAAAAATGGAAGCGATCGGCCAACTGACCGGCGGGCTGGCGCATGACTTCAACAACCTGCTGATGGCGGTCTTGGGAAGTCTGGAGCTGCTGAAGAAGCGCATGTCCCCGGACACCCATCAAACGCGGCTTCTGGACAATGCCATCATGGGTGCCAGGCGCGGCGCCACCTTGACGCAACGCATGCTCTCCTTCGCGCGCCGCCAAAAAATGGACGCGGCACCCGTAAATCCGGCGGCGCTGGTCGAGGGCATGACTGACCTGCTCGACAGCACCCTGGGTTCGGAGGTCGAGATCGTCACCGATTTCCCGTCCTCGCCGCGCATGGTGATGGTGGACGAGAACCAGCTGGAACTGGCTTTGCTCAATCTCTGCGTCAATGCCCGCGACGCCATGAAGACGGGCGGCCGTATTGTCATTTCCGCACGCGAGGAACAGGTTCCGGCCGGCGGGCCGGGCGATCTCGCCGCCGGATCCTATCTGTGTCTATCGGTGGCCGACACGGGCGAGGGGATGAGCCCGGAAACCATTGCCCGCGCTACAGAGCCCTTCTTCACCACCAAGGGGGTGGGCAAGGGCACCGGCCTGGGCCTTTCCATGGTGCACGGCATGGCCGAACAGATGGGCGGACGGCTGATCCTCAAAAGCAAGCTGGGCCAGGGCACTACCGCCGAGATCTGGTTGCCCATCTCGGATGCAATGCAAGCCAATAGCGGTGAGGATTCCAGGCAAACGCCGTCTGTCACGGCTCCCCCGTCGCTGCGGGTGCTGGCGGTGGATGACGACCGGCTGGTCTTGTTCAACACCGTCGCCATGCTGGAAGACATGGGCCATAGCGTGTTCGAGGCGACATCCGGGGAGGAAGCGCTGGACTTGCTGAGGCGGCAATCCTTCGACCTAGTGATCACCGATCAGGCCATGCCCAGGATGACCGGCGCGCAGTTGATGAGCGCCATCCGCAAGGATTGGCCGGAGCTGCCCATTATTCTTGCCACCGGTTTTGCCGAAATTCCCGGCGGCACCGAAGTGAAGGCGCCTATCCTCAGCAAGCCCTTCACCGAGACCGACTTGACGAGGGTGATGGCCGGGCTGGTCCACTAAACCCGCGCGCCGTGGGATATCAGGGCGATGGCCCACGCAGGGTCGCGCCTGCTTGGGTCTGCGCAGGGGGATTCGCGCCGCCTGGTTGCTCGCCCGCCTGCACCTGCGGCGGTCCCAGGAAGGCGGCACGCGCTGCTGCTTCCGGCATGCCATGGCTGGCAGCCGCGGCATAAAGCCGGCGGGCCACTTCCAGATTCTGCGGCACCAGCGGCGGCGCGCCGGTTTCATAGAACTGGCCCAACTGATATTGCGCGACGGGGTGATTGGCGGCGGCCGCGGCCTGCAACAGAGGCAGGGCGCGCGCCAGGTCCGGCGAACCCAGCTCGCCTTTGAGATACATGTCGGCCAGATCGGCCTGCGCAGTGGGAAGGCCGGCTTCGGCGGCGCGCAGGTAAAGCTCCTCGGCCTTTTGAGGGTCCTTGGGTACGCCCTGACCCTTACGCAGCATCATCGCCAGGTTGCGCATGGCGGCGAGGTCTTCGTAGCGCAGCTCCCACCAGGTCTTGAAAGCCTTTTCATAGTCGCCGGCGTCATAGGCGGTGATACCGGCATTGAAGGTGGCGGCGATCTCCGCCGATGTGCGGGCTTGCGCCCCTCCTGCAAGTAAGGCGCAGAAGACGATCACGAGAAGCGGAAAAAGCTTTTGGGTCATGCAGGAGGCGAGGCTACCCTCTCAGGAGTGAAACTGCTAGGACGCCCGTATGACAATGGAGACAGGCGGACCTTTGGACGACGGTGGCATTGCCCCCGATTCGGACCCGTTTGCACTGTTCGCAAAATGGATGAAGGAAGCCGAATCCTCCGAACCCAGTGATCCCAACGCCATGGCGCTGGCGACAGCAGACGCGGACGGCGTGCCCAATGTGCGCATGGTGCTGCTGAAGGGCTTCGACCGGAACGGTTTTGTTTTTTATTCCAACGCCGAAAGCATCAAGGGCGGCGAGCTGGCGGTCAATCCCAAGGCCGCGATCAATTTCCACTGGAAGACATTGCGCAAGGCGGTGCGGGCGCAAGGCTCAATCGAGCGGGTTTCGGATGCGGAAGCCGATGCCTATTTCGCCACCCGTCCCAAGGACAGCCAGATCGGCGCCTGGGCTTCGCCCCAGTCGCGCGCCATGGAAGGCCGCTGGGTGTTTGAGAAAAGATTGGCCGAATATGGCGTGAAATATGCGCTGACCAAGGTGCCGCGTCCGCCCCATTGGACCGGCTGGCGCATCACGCCCTTGCGCATCGAATTCTGGCGCGACCGGCCTTTCCGCCTTCACGACCGGCTGGTCTACGCCCGTGAAAACGCCGGCGAGGCGTGGCGCACCGAACGGCTGTTCCCGTGAACGGCCAGTTGATGCAGGCGGCGGGGTTGATGCGGCGTGCCGCCATCGCCTCGGTGTCGGTGTCGCTGTTCCTGGTGGCGATCAAGACCTTCGCCTATTTCGCCTCCCATTCGGTCGCGATGCTGGCGTCCTTGGCGGATTCGGCGCTGGACCTTTTCACCTCTTCGCTGAACCTGATCGCCATCCGCTCGGCCTTGACGCCGGCCGATGCCGAACATCGCTTCGGCCATGGCAAGGCTGAGCCCCTGGCGGGCCTGGCGCAGGGGGCCTTCATCACCGCATCCGCCCTGTTCCTGGTGATTCAGGCGATCAACCGCATCCTGGTGCCGGAGCCCATCGATCACAGCATCGCGGCTCTGGTCGTGATGTGCATCGCCATCGCCTGCGCGATCGGGCTGATCCTCTATCAGCGCAAGGTGGTGGCCCGGACCGGATCGCTGGCGGTGGATGCGGACCAGACCCATTATCTGGGCGATCTTGTCACCAATATCGGTGTGGTGCTGGCGCTGCTGCTTTCCACCGGCTTGGGCTGGACCCTGGCCGATCCGCTGATCGCGATTGCGGTGGCGGGCATCATGCTGTTCACCGCGCTCAGTGTCGGGCGGCAGAGCTTCAACCAGTTGATGGACCGCGAGCTGCCGGACAGCGAACGCGACCGGATCGTCCGTATCGCCAGGGCCCATTCGGCGGTGAAGAATGTGCATGACCTCAAGACCCGCGCCGCGGGACTTTCCACCTTCATCCAGCTCCATCTGGGGTTGGATCCCAAAATTTCGCTGACGGAAGCTCATACCATCAGCGATGCGGTGGAGCGCGCCCTTCTGGAAGCCTATCCCGGCGCCGACATCATCATCCACCAGGACCCTGCCGGGCTGGAGCCCTTGCCGCCCGACTTTCCGCACTAGCCCGCTGAGGCAAGGTGGAAGCGGACACATCCTGATGTTAGGTAGGCCCGATGGCCGATAACGCATCCGAGCTTGCCCGCTGTGCCGGAATGATCTTCGGCTTCCTGTTCCATGAGGGGCGGGGCATCCGGGTCACCGACGAGACCCTGGCCGCGCATCTGGAAGACCATCATGACTGGGTCTGGCTCCACTTTGCCCTGGCCGATCACCGTGCCCGCCGCTTCCTGGAGAATTTCGCGGTCCTGTCCGCGGATGCGCGCGAGCTGATCCTGTCGCCGGAGGACCGCATCCAGCTTCATCTCACGCCCACGGGCGCCTACGGTTTGTTGCCCGACATCGAGCGCGATTTCGCCGACCATTCCCTGGGACCCGGCCGGCTGGCCTTCTGGTGCGATGCCGGCCATCTGGTGACGGCGCGGCGCCACCCCGTGCGCGCGGTGGAAGGGATGCGGGATGTGGTGGAGAAGGGTGAGGAATTCGCCAGCCCCGCCGAGACCCTGGCGCGGCTCCAGGAGGTCTTCATCACCATCGTGGAGCAGCGGCTGGCGGTGTTGAGCGGCGAACTGGCCAAGATCGAGGATGAAGTGTTGGCCGACCGCGACCATATCGGGCGCGAAGCGCTGGGGCCCTTGCGGCGTGAACTGTCGCGTTATGCGCGGGAATTCTCAAGCCTGCGCAGCGCCATCTACCGTGCCACCACGGTGCGTGGTGCAGCGATGGGAAGTCCCCTGGTTGAGCATCTTCCCGCCCTGCAGCAGCAGGCGGAAGATTTCGAGCGCGACGCCGCGGGTCTGTCGGACCGGGCGCGGCTTTTGTATGAAGAGATCGGCAGCCGTGTGGCCGATCGCAGCAACCGCGCGCTGTCGGCCTTGACCGTGATCTCGACCTTGCTGTTGCCGCCGACTTTTGTGGTGGGCGCCTTCGGCATGAATGTGGGCGGCATCCCTTGGGCGCAGGCGGGCCATGGTTTCTGGATGGCGCTGGGCTTTTGCGTGGTGCTGGTGTTTGTGGGGTGGCTGGTTTTGAAGCGCTTCCGAATACTTCCATAGGCCAACCGCCACTGCACATTACCAAAGCTCAATATGCTCTCACCATGTGCACAATTGTCTGTGCGCGCGATAAAATCTTTCGCGCCGGCGCCGGGCTTCGTACGCTATTGGCCGTGAAAAGCTCTTAGCCTTCTCCTAGGATAACGGCGGGAAGAGGGGTTCATGCGTTCGCGAGGCGGCAGGGGCCGTGTCATCGCCGGCTTGCTGTCGGGTCTATTGGGTCTGCTGGTCGTGGCGACCGCGGGATGGCTGTTGTTTTCGCCTTCGTTCGATTCCGGCCTGGAGATATTCCCCGCGCTTCAATCCAGCGATGTGGTCGTGGCGCCCAACGGCCACGCTTTCAAATATGTCGCCGCGCCCAATATCGGCTGGGAGGCGGCGCGGATAGCCGCCACGCGGCTGCGATTCAACGGCAAGCCGGGCTATCTCGCCACCATCGACGACCAGGCCGAGTTCGACTTCGTGATGGAGAAGGTCTTTCCCGGAGACGACACCGACGTCACCTATCTGGGTGGGCGCCAGACCGCGCCGGGCGAATGGCGCTGGGTGACCGGACCGGATGGCGAGGCCGATGGCGGCCGGGGTGCTGAGTTCTGGAACGGTTATGAAAGAGGACATCCCGTGCAAGGCCGCTTCGCAAGCTGGATGTTCAGCGCCTTCCAGCATGGCGGCAAATGGGATGTGCACAAGGTATGCTGCGTGACCCTGTTCTCCTACCGGCGGCGGATGTTCAGCACGTCACTTGGCAACGGAGATCCAAACGAAGGTGTGGCGGGGTATCTGGTTGAGTTCGGAAACTGATCACCGGCAGTCCTTGTAATTCTGCTTCTTGCACGCCGCCGCCAATCCGCGCGCCTCTTTCTGGGATTCAACCGCCATATGCGCGCCCAGCGCATCGCGATGGGCGATTGCATTGGGGAAGCTCTCTTTTTCCGCTGCCAGCATGTACCACATGTAAGCGCGGACGGCATTCGCCGTCACGCCCTGGCCTTGCTCCTGCATCAGGCCAAGATTGTACATGGCGCTGGCATTGCCTTGGGCGGCGGACGCCGAGAACCATTGCGCGGCGCGGGCAAAATTGCGCGTCACGCCTTTGCCGTCGCGGTACAGCCCGCCCAGATTGTTCTGCCCCAACGCCGAGCCCGATGCCGCCGACAGCGACAGATAATGCACGGCCTGGGGCAGGTTCTGCGTCACGCCGGTACCGTCCAGATACAGGATGCCGAGATTGTTCTGGGCCAGGGCATTGCCCTTGTCGGCCAGCGGCTTCCAGGCGGCCAGCGCCGCCTTGTAGTCGCCGCGCTGATAGGCGCTGGTGCCGTCCTGCAGCGCGTCCGCCCAGGCGGGCGCAGCGGCAAGGATCATCGCCAGGAAGAAGGACAACCGCATCGGCAAGGCTCCCAGCCGTTTCGATGCCGAATTTACGCTGTCCGATGACGAAAAAACCAGATGACTATGAACGGGCGCCTACCAGCGCAGCAGATGCCGTCCCAGAACGGCACCGATCGCCGTGGTCAGCACCACGCCCAAGGTATACCAGATGGCGATGAAGGGGGCCGCGCCTTCGGTGCAGTGGAAGGAATAGACAAAGGCTCCCACACCGCCCGCGAACAGGCCGGCGCCGGCGCCCGCCAAAGTCAGGTGGGTGGGCGCAAGCTGCCGCAGCGCCCAGAAGGTGGCCAGCAAAGTGGGCAGTGCGGTCATGGTCACCAGGAAGGCGCAGACGCGCGAGGACCGGCCCAGGATCAATACCGGCATGTCGGCACCCGGCGCGCTCAATTGCAGCGCCGCCAGCAGGATGATGGCCAGCACCGGCAAGGCCAACATCAGGGCAGGGCGGGACATCTCCGCACCCGGCCTTCCCGCGCGCTCCACCAGCCAGAAACCGAATACGGCGATGACGAAAGTGTAGACCAGCTTGGTCCACATCCCGAAGCTCACCATGGCGCTTTGAAGGTCATGGCGAAGCCCGATCGCCACCAGCATCACCAGCACCGAACCCGCAAAACCGGCGAGCAGTGCGCCCGCCAAGGTCCGTGCCACGGCGCCGCGTTTCACCGGCTCAAGGCCCGTGGACAAGTGGGCGATCAGCTCATCGGTCTGCATCGCCAGTCCTTTTTTCCTTGGGGCTTTCTTCCTTGAGCTCTTCACCCAGCGCTTTTATCGCGCGATGCACCGTCACCTTCACCGCCGATTCCGACAGGCCGGTGCGGGCCGCCACATCCGCCACCGATGCGCCGTCCAGCTTGATGTCCTTGACCAGTTCGCGCTTGGCGGGCGGCAGCTTGTCCAGCAGCTTGCTTACATCGCGTTTGGCGATGGCCTCTGCGGTTTCGTCATGGCCGAACAGGTCGCCCGCTTCATCCAGCGGCACGGTGGGGCGGCGCTTGCGGCGGCGGAACTCATCGATCAGCTTGTAGCGCGCGATGCCATAGACCCAGGCCGTGAATGGCAGGGCCGGGTCATAGGTCGCCCGGCGGCTGTGAATGGCGATCAAGGTTTCCTGCACGGCATCCTCGGCTGCGGCCGGGTCCAGGCGGCGCGCATAGTAGCTTCTCAGGTGCCGGGTCAGGCCCGCCAGCAACATCCGGTATGCGCTCGCATCGCCCATCAGGGCGGCCAGCATCCAATCCCGGTATTGCGCCTCCTGGGCGATCAAACACGGCTCCAACTAAGGGATTCGCAGCAGCCTGACAAAAGTTACACGTTCAAGTCGTGCAGGCAGAAACTACACCGGACCCGGTTCCCAGGGAACCATCTTCACCAGCAACAAAAATGTGATGACGCAGAAGCGAATGTGATGAGGCCGAATGGGATGTGAGGCGTTGGCTGGAGACCCACCCATCATCAAACAGGGAATGTCTCATGAAACGATTGATGCTTGCTACCATCGTCCTGGCCTTTGCGACCCCCGCTCTTGCCCAAAGTGCGAACGACAGCGGCTACGGCAGTAACGCCAGCCCCAGTGCCAATGCGGGTTCCAGCACGGACTCCAGCTCGACCGCGGACAATGGTACTGCGACCACCAAGCACAAGAAGCAACGCCATGCCAGCAACAGCAACGGCTCGATGAGCAGCGGCTCGATGAGCAGCGGCAGCATGAGCAGCAGCCCCAATGGCGGCAGTGCCGGCAGCAGCAGCAGTGCTGATGGCGGTGGCGCGGGTAGCACCGCCAACCCGCCATCTCCCCAGTAAAAACACTGCCAGGGTAGAAGCGCCGCTCTTCGCAAGGGCGGCGCTTTTATCAGCTGTTCTTCGCGTCCTTGAGGATGTCGGAGATCATATCCTTGCCTTCGGGGCTGTGGATCCAGTTCTCCGCGGCCGAGAGGGTGGGGAACTGCAGCGGCACTTTCTGCGGCTTGTTGCGCTCCGGCACCGGAACCAGCACCTCGAAGGTGCCGGCGAAGCGCACATCCTTGGTCTCGGCGGCATAGGGCCCCGGCACCTGGTTCTTGCGTTTTTCTTTCATGCTGCCCATGGCCAAATCTCCGGTACTTGCCGGGGCTTCTAGCAGCTTTTAACCGTCGCGGTCAGCACGTTTTTTCCGGCCGATTCCCAGCTTTTCCCGCCACAAGCGGGCCGGGATTTCCTCCACCTGGCCTTCGGCAAGCTGGCCGAGTTGGAAGGGGCCATAGGCGGTGCGGATCAGCCGCGCCACCTTCAGCCCCAGCCGCTCCATCACCCGCTTGACCTCGCGGTTCTTGCCTTCCTTCAGCGACACCGTGGCCCAGCTATACATACCCTTGCTGCGTTCCAGGTCGGCGACAATGGGACCATATTTGACGCCGTCGATGGTGATGCCGGTGGCCAGCTTGTCCAGATCGGCCTGGGTCACTTTGCCGAACAGCCGCGCGCGATAGACGCGGGTCCATCCGGCAGCAGGAATTTCCAGGCGCCGGGCGATGTCGCCGTCATTGGTGAGCAGCAGCAGGCCCTCGGAATTGAAATCCAGCCGCCCCACCGACACCACCCGGCCCAGCTGCTTGGGCAGGTTGGCAAACACCGTGGGCCGGCCCTTTTCATCCTTGTGGGTGGTTACTAGCCCGGAAGGCTTGTGATAACGCCACAGCCGCGCGCTTTCCGGCTCCGCCAGCGGCTTCTCGTCCACCTGGACCACATTGTTGGCGGTGACGTTCAGGGCGGGCGAGGTGACGAGGACCCCGTCCAGCTTCACCCGGCCTTCCAGGATCAGCTTTTCCGCATCCCGCCGGGAGCAGATACCGGCCCGGGCGATGACTTTTGCAATCCGCTCGCCGTCAGGCCTTTGGCCTTCTGGCTTTTTGTCAGCCGGCAATGCTAACTCCTGATCCCAAGGAACAACGATGAACGACGCCGAAGCCATAGCACTGGCGCTGGAAGAAGCGAAATCGGCCGCAAGCCGTGGCGAAGTGCCGGTTGGCGCGGTGCTGCTGGCTGCCGACGGCACGCTGTTGGCGCGCGACGGCAACCGCATCCTGGAATTCAAGGACCCCACAGCCCATGCCGAGATGCTGGTGATGCGGGCAGGCAGCAAGGCTTTGGGCAATGAGCGGCTGACTGGTTCGACCCTGTATGTGAGCCTGGAGCCATGCGCCATGTGCGCCGGCGCCATGGCGATGGCGCGTATCGGGCGACTGGTGTTCGCCGCCTGCGATCCCAAAGGCGGCGCGGTGCTGCATGGGCCGCGCTTTTTCGAGCAGCCCACCTGTCACCATCGCCCGCAGGTCACCCAGACCGAACCGCATGCGATGGAAGCGGGTGAGATATTGAGGGATTTTTTCCGCGCGCGGCGGAGTTAGAACCGTCTTGGTTCGTCCTAGAACCAAGGCGGCGAGAAACCGGGAAAACCCAGCAGCAGCACTTCCCGCGCCGCGATCAATCCGATGCCGGCGCCGATCAAGACATCGCTGAGGAAATGCGCCGTCAACAGTGCGCGCGTCACCGCCAAGAGCGCGGCGACAGCGAACCAGACCGGCCACCACATCGGCCACACACACGTGAAGATCACCGCCACACAGCAGATGGTGAGTGCATGCCCGCTGGGGAAACTGTTGTAATCCGGATTGAAGGCCAGCGGCATGAAGCCGTAGAGCCCCATCTCCATATCGTCGCGCGGACGCCGGCGCCCCAAGACCAGCTTGATCACATGCAGCACGGCGCTGCCCATGGTGAGACTGGCGATGAAAGCCAGGCTGTAATTGACAAGCTGGGTGGCTTCCGCCGCCAGCATGCCGGCATGGCGCATCACGGCGGCCACGATCAGCGCCAGGATGGCGGCGGCCAGCCAGTGACCGGCCTTGGCATAGTGGGTGATCCCATCCAGCGCTTTGTGCATGCGGCCGCTGACATGGTCATAGATGAAATGGGCCAGCCGCCGGTCGATCGCCAGCGCCATCACCCCGACCAGGATGGAAATCAACCCTGCCCACAAAAGCATGACAGTTGGGTGCCTTGCCGGGGCTGCGCTGTCAACGATTCAGTGCGCGCCAGCCCCCGCGCGCGGAGGCGCGCACGGCGGCCCTAAAGCGCTTTTTTCAGCGCTTTAGGGCGCGCCACCCAATATCACGGCGGCAGAAAGCGCCTTCCCAATGGATCAAATCCACCGCCGCATAGGCGCGGGCCTGGGCTTCGGCCACAGTCTTGCCCAAAGCGGTGACATTTAACACCCGGCCGCCGACGGCCACGATGTCGGAGCCGCGCTGCTCTGTGCCGGCATGAAACACGGTGACGCCGGGAAGCTTGGCGTCGGCGTCCAGGCCGGAAATGACATGGCCTTTCTCGTAAGTTCCCGGATAGCCTTTGGATGCCATTACCACCGTCAGCGCCGCTTCATCGCGCCATTCCAACGGCGCAAGCTTGCCGTCGCGTGCAGCCAGAAGCGCGGTGAGCAGGTCGCTTTTCAGCCGCGGCATCAGCACCTGGCATTCGGGATCGCCGAAGCGGCAGTTATATTCCACCAGCTTGGGGCCTTGTTTGGTGATCATCAGGCCCAGATAGAGCACGCCCATATAGGGCATGCCGCGCGCGGCCATGGCGGCCACGGTGGGCTTGATGAATTTCTCCATCGCCACCTGTTCCAATGCGGGTGGCAACACCGGTGCGGGCGAATAGGCGCCCATGCCGCCGGTGTTGGGACCGACATCGCCATCGCCCACCCGCTTGTGATCCTGGGCCCCTGCCAGCGGGATCACGTTGGTGCCGTCGCTCAAGGCAAAGAAGCTGGCCTCTTCGCCGTCCATGAATTCCTCGACCACGATGGCCGCGCCGCTTTCGCCGAAGCCGCCTTCGAACATGCAGTCGATAGCTTTCCGCATTTCCGTTTCATCGGCGGCGATGATCACGCCTTTGCCCGCCGCCAGCCCATCGGCCTTGATCACCACCGGATAACCCAGGCTTGCAGCATAGGCTTTCGCCGCTTGGGGCGCTGTGAAGCGCTGATATTGCGCGGTGGGAATGCCGGTCTCGCGGCAAAGGTCTTTGACAAAGCCCTTGGAGCCTTCCAGCACGGCGGCGGCCTTGGAGGGCCCGAGCGCTCGGATACCGGCGTTTTCCAACACATCCCACAGTCCACCCACCAGCTGGGCGTCGGCGGCGATCACGGCGAAATCGATTCGCGTTTCAGCTGCGAATTTCGCCAGCGCCGGGAAATCGGATGCCGCGATGGGCACGCGTTCGGCAACCTGGGCGATCCCCGCATTGCCGGGCGCGCAATACAGCTTTGTCAGCAAGGGGCTTTGGGACAGCGCCCACGCCAGCGCATGTTCACGGCCGCCCGATCCTACCAGCAGAACTTTCACGATATGCTCGCCATTTGACCCAGTGCAAAGATATCTCCGCCCCCTGTATCATAGGCCCATGAGCGACGCAGCCCTTTCTAATCTCCCGGAATTTTCGGTCACAGAATTGTCCGCCGCCCTCAAACGGGTGGTGGAGGACCAGTTCGGCTTTGTGCGGGTGAGGGGGGAGATTTCGGGCCTCAAATTCCATTCCTCCGGCCATGTCTATTTCGATCTCAAGGACGAGAAGGCCTGCCTCAATGCCGTGATCTGGCGGGGTAGTGTGGGGCGGCTGAAAGTGCGCCCCGAAGCGGGCATGGAGGTGATCTGCACCGGCAAGCTTTCCACCTATGCCGGCAGCTCGCGCTACCAGATCATTGTCGAGCAGGTGGAGCTGGCGGGCCTGGGTGCGCTGATGGCCATGCTGGAGGAGCGGCGCAAGAAGCTGGCGGGTGAAGGCCTGTTCGATGCCGCACGAAAAAAGAAGCTGCCCTTCCTGCCGGATGTGATCGGCGTGGTGACATCGCCCACCGGCGCGGTGATCAGCGACATCATGCACCGGCTGCACGCGCGGTTTCCGCGCCGGGTACTGCTGTGGCCAGTGGCGGTGCAGGGCGAGCGGGCGGCCGCCGAAGTCGCCGCAGCCATCGCGGGGTTCAATGCTTTCACGCCGCGTCCCGACCTGATCATCGTGGCCCGCGGTGGCGGTTCGGTGGAAGACCTGATGGCGTTTAACGACGAAGCGGTGGTGCGCGCCGCCGCCGCCAGCGTCATTCCGCTGATCTCGGCGGTAGGGCATGAGACCGACACAACCCTGATCGACTTTGCCGCCGATGTCCGCGCGCCCACGCCCACGGCGGCGGCGGAACTTGCAGTGCCGGTACGGACCGAACTGTTGGCCCAGACCCTGGATTTCGAGCGCAGGCTGCTGCGCAGTTTCGGCAAAGGGATGGAAGATCGCCGCCGCCACCTTGCGCAGTTGGTGCGGGTGCTGCCGCGGGCCGAGAATTTGTTTGCCGGGCCCCGGCAGCGGCTGGATGCAGCCTCGGACAAGCTGCAGCACGGGTTGAGGCGCAATCTCCAGGTCCATGCGGTCAAGTTCAACCGCACGGCGGCCCAATTGCGCGACCGCATGCTCAAGGACCGCATGGCGGTGTGCGGCGAACGGGTTGGGGCGCTGGGAGAACGTGCGACCCGCGCCCAGAAGACCCGGCTGGCGCAGCAAAGGCGCCGGCTGGAAAGCCTGTCGCGGCTCTTGGACAGCGTATCGCACAAGTCGGTGCTGGAACGCGGCTTTGCCCTGGTGCGCGGGGAGGATGGCAGTGTGCGCCGCCGCGCCGGCGCGCTCCAGGCGGGAGAAAGCCTGACCCTGACCTTTGCCGACGGCGATGCGAAAGCGGTGGCCGGGTGGGGGGAGGGCGAAGCAAAGCCGAAAATGCCCAAAAAGAAACCGGGCATCGATCAGGGCTCGCTTTTTTAAGGCGGGTTTGGGTACACTTGCTCCATGAACATCATGGAACGCGACCAGGGTGAAGCCAGACTTCACTATCTCGATGGCGAATATGAGATCGTGACGCCGGGCAGCTATGTGGTCTGTGCCGTGACCGGCACGCATATTCCGCTGGACGCGCTGCGCTATTGGAGCGTGGACCTGCAGGAGGCCTATGCCAGCCCGTCCGTCGCCACGGCGCGGGCACAGGAAAAGGGCCTTGTTCCCAAGTAAGGCGCGCCGCGCGATGCGCCGCCGTTTTTTTATCGGCGCGTCCTTGTCTTTGGCGGCATTCCCGGCACGGGCCGACGACAAGCCGGTGCGCTTTTCCCTCACTGGCGCCATGACCCAGGGCAGTCTTGCACTGGGCAGCGCGCCGCCGGGGTCACTCGTGGCCCTGGATGGACGCCCGCTACATGTGGCGGCGGATGGCCGCTTCGCCTTCGGCTTTGCACCCGACCAGACCAGGGCGTCGCTGGTGACGGTGCGTTATCCCGATGGCGGCGGCGACAGCCGCAGTTTCACGCCGTCGGCGCGGCAATATGAAACTCAGCGAGTCAACGGTCTGCCACAGAAGACGGTGACGCCGCCGCCCGAGGTGCAGGCGCGCATCGCCCATGAGGCGGAGACGATCTATCTGGCGCGGCTGAACGACAGCGGCGGCACCGATTTCCTCTCCGGCTTCGATTGGCCGGCGCCGGGCATCGAGAGTGGTGTGTTCGGCAGCCAGCGCATCGACAATGGCGTCCCCATGTCGCCGCATTATGGCGTGGACATGGCCGCGCCGGTGGGCACCCCGATCCGCGCCCCCGCCGATGGAACGGTGGTGATTTGCGACGATTATTACCTGGATGGCGGTTTCACCCTGATCGATCACGGCCACGGCGTGTCCACCTCCTATCTGCATCAGAGCAAACGGCTGGTGAAGCCGGGGGATGCGGTTAAGCGCGGCCAGCGCATTGGCCTGATCGGCGCCACGGGCCGCGCCACCGGTCCGCATCTGCATTGGGCGATGAACTGGTTTCAGGTGCGGCTGGATCCGTCGCTTTCAACGCGCAAGCCCAAGCCCGATCCGCTCTAGACGGATTTGGTCACATAGCACTTGCCGTCGCCGCATTCGAATTTGCCCGGCCGGTTATTGGCAAAGAATTCATCGAAGGCCTGGCGCACTTCCGGCCATTTGCCGTTGCCGACCAGCGGCTTCTTGAAATAGTCGTCGCCGATCAGCACGCCCTTGGGATTCAGCTGCGGCCACCAGGCCTTCAAGTCCGCCATCACGGAGTGATAGTCATGCCCGGCATCGATGTGCAGCACGTCGGGGCGGATGCCCTTGGTCTTCAGCAACTGAAGGGCATTGATGGAATCCAGGGGCAACGGCACCACCTGGTTCTGCAAACCCTCGTTGCAGATATTGGCGGCGAACTTGTGATAGAGGCGGGGATAGCCAAACTCGAAATCCAGGTCGGGGATGAATTTCTCCCACAGATAATGCTCGCTGGAGCCGAGCCAGGTGTCGATGGCGATCACCACCGCGTCCAGGTCCAACTGCTTGATCTCCTTTGCCATGGTGACGACAGAGGCGCCTTTCCATACCCCTACTTCCACCACGATGGTGGGCCGTGCTTCACGGATCGCCCGCGCCAGATAGGGGTGATCGGAATGCCAGCCTTGCAGATCGGTGGCAAAGCGGTGCGGCGGAAAATCCTGGAAGGGATCGCGCCCGAAGAACAACTCGCCGAGAATGCGCTCTCTGGTGCTCATGCGGTCTTCTTGATCAATTCGATATCGCGTGCTGTGGGCCAGCGATTGTGAATCCACAGCCACTGGCCGGGATCGTCGCGGATGATCTGTTCGATGCGTTGTGTCACGGTGGCGGTGAGGACTTGCGTGTCCAGGCCGTCGTCGCCGCTGGGCGAGAAATCCAGCAGTCCATGCACCGTGACGTGGAAGCGTGCGCCGGGCAGGCGCCGGTTGGAGGCGATCACGATGCGTGCGCCGGTCTTGAGCGCCAGCACGGCCGGAGCCGGGGTGGTCATGGCATCGCGGCCGAAAAAGGGCACCGCGACGCCTTCACGCAGCTTCTGGTCCACCAGCATGCAAAGCGACCTGTCGCCGCGCAAATGTGCCAGCATGGCGCGCACCGCATTGTGCTTGGCGATCATGGTGGTGGGGCCGTTGATGCGGCGCTTTTCCGCGACCCATTCGGCGACATAGGGATTGTTGGGAGGGCGCACTACCGTAGCGGCCTCGAAGCCCAGTTGATGCGCCAGGATCGGCATCATCTCCCAGTTGGCGAAGTGACCGGAGAGGAACATCAGCGGCAGGCCCTTGAAGCTTTCTGCGGTCACACCGGGCGGAAAGGTGTAACCGATGCGCGGATCTTCTCCCTTGGGAGAGAAACGTCCCAGATGCGGATATTCTCCCACCACCCGGCCCAGATTGTCCCACATGCTGCGGCGGATCTCGTCGCGCTCTTCCCTCGTCTTTTCCGGAAAGGCCAAAGCGAGATTGGTGCGGGCGACGCGGTCCGGCGGCAGCAGCGGAAAAATGTTGCGCCCGATCCAACCGCCCAGCCGCGAGGCGCGATCCAGTCCGATGACGCGGAACAGCGCCATGAAAGCAAAGAAAACCGCCGCCTCGGCGCCGTATCGAAGCTTCTGGCCCCAGGAAAGTTGAGACGGTGAGAGCTGAGAATCTGTCATTGCACTTGGGGCTAGGGCTTGGGGACGGCGCTGTCAAGCAACCGCTCTATTGCGCCTGCGTCATCGAAGCGGGCGGCTATCTTCAGCACCTTAATCCCCTGGCGCTGTTCGGTGGAAAGACGCACGAAATCTTTCTCCGTGGTAACCAGCAGCGCGTCGCCCGCGACGGCCTTGAGTTGGATGATTTCATCTTCGCTATAGGGATGATGGTCGGCGAAGAAACAGCTTCCCGTGACCTCGGCATCCGTCTCCCGCAGGGAGGCCACGAATTTTTCCGGCCGGCCGATACCGGCAAAGGCGAAGACCGGTTTGCCCGCCAGTCCTTCCGTTTCAGCTTTCAGACGTGCGCACAACACCGGACCGTAGAACCCCTCTAAGCCGGGAGTGCCATCCTGGGCGCGCTTGGCCGCGCGCCCGTCCTCGCTGCGCTCGGACCCAACCAAAACTACCGCATCGGCCCGCGCCAGGCCGCGGCCGACCGGCTCACGCAAAGGCCCCGCCGGAATCTGAAACCCATTGCCGAAACCTGTTTCGGCATCCACCACCACCAGGGAGAGCGTCTTGCGCAAGGAAAAATTCTGATGACCGTCATCCATCACCAACACAGTGGCGCCTTTTTCCCTGGCGAGCTTCGCGCCGGCCGCGCGGTCGTGCGCCACAATGGTGGGGGCGGTGCGGGCCAGCAGCAGCGCTTCATCGCCCATCACCGCGGCGCTATGGCCGCGCGAGGCCAGCGCCGGGCCGCGTTCGCTCCCGCCATAACCACGGGTGAGGAAATAAGGGCAATGGCCTTTCACACGCAACATGTCGGCAATGGCGATGGCGATGGGTGTCTTGCCGCTGCCCCCGGCCGTGAGATTGCCGACGCAGATGACAGGAAGCCCGGGATCGAAGGGCTTTGCAAACCGCGCCTTGAGCGCGACGCTGAGGCCGTAAAGCGTGCCCAGCGGCGCCAGCAGTCGGGCGGCCGCCGTGCGCTTTCGCCAGAAGTCAGGCGCGCGCATCGAGTACAGTCTTGAGCGCTTCCACCGTGCGCGCTACCGCCCCGGACAGCGTGGCCGCCCCGCGTGCCGCGGCATCGCCGGCCGCTTGCGCCGCGGCAGGGTCAGCCAGCAGGCGGGCCGCTTCGCGGGCGATATCGCCGCTGCTGGCCACTTGGCCAAAGCCTTGCGCCTGCAGCACCGCCTCGAACGCTTTAGGTGCATTGTTGGTATGGGGCCCAGCCAGCACGGCGCAACGCAGTTGGGCCGGTTCCAGCACATTGTGCCCGCCCAGCGGTACCAGGGTGCCGCCCAGAAAACAGAAAGGGGCAAGCCGATAGAACAGTCCCAGCTCGCCCATGGTGTCGGCGATGTAGATGGCGGTCTGGGCGCTGATCTCTCCGCCGGTGGAACGGCGCTTGTAGGCGCGCGCGCCGCACAGCATCTCCAGGTCGGGCCCTCGTCCGGTATGACGCGGCACCAGGATGGTGAGCAATTCCGGAAATTGTGCCCGCAGCGCGTCATGGGCGGGCAGCACGGTTTCATCCTCGCCCGGATGGGTCTGGGCCGCCAGCAGCACGGGCCGGTTTCCGATACTCCGCTTCATCGCCGCCAGCGCCTCTGCATCCACCGGCAAAGGCGGTGCATCGGCCTTGAGGCTTCCCACCACCGTCACATTGAGCGCGCCCAGCTTTTTGAAACGCGCCGCGATCTCTTCGTCCTGCGCCAGCACCATGTCGAAGGCCGAAAGCAGGCGGGTGACGCTTTTTTTCGCCCAACCCCAACGTTGCGCCGAGCGGGCCGATATGCGGGCATTGACCAGCGCCAGCTTCACCCCGCGCGCCGAGGCGGCGAGGATCAGGTTGGGCCAGAGATCGGATTCCACGAACAGGCCGGCATCGGGCCGCCAGTGATCCAGGAAGCGCCGGACCGCGCCCGGCGTATCCAGGGGGACAAACTGATGCACGGCGCCGCTGGGCAATCTCCGGCTCATCATGGTGGCGCTGGCCACGGTGCCGCTGGTCACCAACACCGACGCCTTTTCCAGCAGCTTTTCGATCAGCGGCAGGGCGGACAGGCTTTCGCCGACGCTGGCGCCATGAACCCAGACCAGGCGTCCCTCGGGGCGCGCCAAACCGGAGTTGCCCAGACGCTCGTTCGCCCGCGCCCAATCTTCCTTGCCGCGCCCCGCGCGCTGGCGCAGCAAGGGCCCCGCCAGGGGCGACAGCATGCCGGTCAACAGGCGCCAGGCCTTGAGGCCCAGCGGCAGGGAGATGGAAGCCGTCATCGCGTTTCTTCCAGATTGTGGCGATACAGGCTGGCATAAAGGCCGTCTGCCGCCATCAATTCCGCATGACTGCCCGATTGCGCCACGCCCCCGCGTTCCAGCACATAGATGCGGTCCGCATCCACCACTGTCGAAAGGCGATGGGCGATCACGATGGTGGTGCGGCCTTTCATCAGCCGGGCCAGCGCCTCCTGAACCTGGCGCTCGGATTCGGCATCCAGCGCACTGGTGGCTTCGTCCAAAAGCAGAATGGGGGCGTTGCGCAGCATGGCGCGGGCGATGGCGATGCGCTGGCGCTGGCCGCCCGATAGTTTCAGGCCGCCTTCGCCCACCCGTGTGTCATAGCCTTCGGGCATGGCCATGATGAATTCATGAGCGGCGGCGTTGCGGGCGGCGGTCTTGATGTCGCCCAGGGATGCGCCGGGCCGCCCCAGCGCGATATTGTCGGCGACGCTTTCGTCGAACAGCACGGCCTCCTGGGTGACGACGCCGATGGCGGCACGCAGGCTCTGCAAGGTGACGCTGCGGATATCCTGTCCGTCGATAGCGATGGTGCCGGTGTGGGAATCGTAGAAGCGCAGCAGCAGGTTGAAGATGGTGCTCTTGCCGGCGCCCGAGGGCCCCACCAGTGCGATCTTCTGGCCGGCGGGAATATCCAGGCTGACGCCCGACAGCGTGGGACCGGCTTCGGCATGATAGGAAAAGCCCACATCGCGGAAACTGACGGCGCCCCGGCCGGCGGAAAGCGGCGCCGCACCGGGCCGGTCGACAATCCTGGGCCGCGCATCGATCGCTTCGAACATGCGCTGGGCGGCGGCGACGCCCGCCGATGTGGTGGGCCAAAGCTGGGACAGATTGCGCAGCGGCTGCTGCGCCAGCAGCAGCGCCGCCAGGAAACCGGCAAAGGCATTGAGGGTGATCTGGCCGTGCAGATTCTGCCAGCCCGCCACGAACAGGACCAGGCCCACCACGATGCCCAGGAACAGGTCGGTGACGGGCGCGGCGGCGGCGCGCAGACGCACGGCCTTCAGCAAGGTGGCGAGACGGGTTTTGAGCCGCGCATCGACGCGCGCGATGCTGTGGCTTTCCAGACCATAGGCCTTGACGATGCGCCGCCCATCCATCGCTTCCGACAGGACCACTGACAGATCGCCGGTCTCGCGCATGCCGCGGGTGGCGGCACGGCGCATCGAGCCGCCCAGCCGTTCCATCGCCCAGGCTACACCCGGCAGGATAATGAGGGCGAGCGCGCCAAGCTGCCAGTCGCTGATCAGCACATAGGCGAGATAGACCACCAGTTGCACCGATTCCAGGAAGATCGCGGCGAGGCCCTGGGTCAGCCCGTCCCGCATCAAGGTGGCGTCATAGAGAAAGTTGGAAACAAACTGGCCGGAATGCACGGCATTGAGATCGGCCAGGTCGCGGTTGATCAGGCTCTTGAACATGTCGCGCTGGGCGGTGGCGATGGTCCTTTCGCCCAGCGAGTCCAGGGTCATGCGGCCGAAGAAGAGGGTGATGGCGCGGAACGTGACCACGCCCACCACAGCGAGCGACAAGGGCAGCAGCATCTCGGCCTGGTGACGGGTGAAGATCAGCTTGACTTCAAGGTTCAGCAGCCAGGGCACGAGCCCGCTCACCCCGCTGGTCAGCAGCATGCAAAAGATCGCCAGCAGCAACAGTCCCCACTGGGCGCCGACATATTGGCGGACGAGACGGCGCACCACCGCACCGGTCCGGAGCGGAGGCTTGGCGGGCGAAGGGGCAGGGCTGGGTAAGGAACTCATCGGGCCCGTGCTGTAGCATGCGGGCAGGGCGGAGGCAAAAAGCCTTTCTACGCCAGATGGTTAGTGGTGATGGTCTTCGTCGGGATCCATCAGCCGATGCATATGGACTACGAAATAGCGCATCTGGGCCTGGTCCACCGTGGCTTGGGCTTTGGCGCGCCAGGCTTTCTCGGCCTCGGCGTAGTTGGGATACATGCCGACAAAGTCCAGCTTCTTGAGGTCCTTGAACTCGATCTCGTCGGTGTTTTTCAGCTCACCGCCGAACACAAAATGCAGAAGCTGCTTGGATTCGGCCATAGTCGCGTCCCCTCATTGCGCTGCACCATTGAAGCGCAACCGGCGGCGGCGACTAAGCTCTCTTATTGTCGCAGCAAGGTGGTGTGGGATTTCAGCAATGTGACGATCCCGGAATGCAGCCTGGGATTGGCGGCGACGATGCTGGCCTGTTTGGTCACCGGCCGGTTGTAGATCAGCGTCGCCCCTTGAGCGTCGGTCAACAGCCCGCCCGCCTCATGCAGGATCACATCGGCGGCGGCCAGGTCCCAGTCGCGCTTGGCGGTGAGACTGACGCTGGCATCGGCGCTGCCGTCCGCCACCAGCACCAGGCGATAGGCCACCGAATTGCGGTTCTGCACATGCATGGGAGGCCAGGGCGCCTGGGTAAGCTGGCTGCGGTCACCCAGCATGGCGCAACCTTCCAGTTGATCGCGGGGCGCAACATGAATGGCAGCACCGTTGCGATAGGCGCCCGCACCGGTGCGTGCGGAATAGAGCTCCTCCTTGATGGGATTGTAGACCACGCCGCACCAGGGGCGCCCTTCGACAACAAGCGCGGCGCAAATGGTGAAGTGCGGGCGGTTCTTGAGGAAAGCGATGGTGCCGTCGATCGGATCGATCACGAACACTTCACGCTTTTCGAGGCGGACCGGATCGTCGGGATTTTCTTCCGACAGCCAGCCATAGTCCGGGCGTGCCGCCATCAGCCGGTCGCAAAGGAATTTGTTGACAGCCAGATCCGCTTCTGTGACGGGGCTGCCGCCTTCCTTGCTCCAGCGCTTGTAGTCGCCGCCATAGAATTTGCGCGCTATGTCACCGGCGGCGCGGACCGTTTCTTCCAGAAGCGCGAGATCGTTTTCATGCGCCGGCAAGCGTCATGCCTTCGATGCGGACGGTGGGCGCATTGATCCCGTGGCGGAATTCCAGGTCGTCGGCCGGCGTCAGGTGCGTGAACATGTTCTTGAGGTTTCCGGCGATGGTCACTTCCGAGACGGGAAAAGCGATCTCGCCATTCTCGATCCAGAAACCGGCCGCACCGCGGCTGTAATCGCCGGTGACGCCATTGACCCCCATGCCCATCAGTTCGGTGACATAAAAGCCCTGTTTGATATCGGCGATCAGCGCCTTGGCCGATACCTTGCCGGCCTGGAGGTAAAGATTGGTGGCGGAAGGCGAGGGCGGCCCGCCGGTGCCGCGCGCCGCATGGCCGGTGGTTTCCAGGCCCAGTTGACGGGCGCTGGCGCAGTCCAGCAGCCAGCTTGTGAGCCGGCCGTTCTCGATCAGGGCGCGGCGGCTGTTGGCGACCCCTTCACCGTCGAAAGGCTTGGAGCGCAGACCGCGCACCCTGTGCGGATCGTCGATGATGTGGATGCCGGGCGCGAAAATATCCGTGCCCATGCGATCCTTCAGGAAGGACACGCCGCGGGCGATGGCCGAACCCGAGATGGCGCCCACGAAATGACCCAGCAATCCCGCCGCTTCGTCGGGATGAAACACCACCGGCACGCTTTGGGATTTCATGGAGCGCGGATTGAGCCGCTTGACGGCTTTTTCGCCCGCGCGCCTGCCGATCTCTTCCGCAGCCCTGAGATCGGCGGAGTGGCGGGCGCTGGCATGGTCATAATCGCGTTCCATGCCGGTCCCTTCACCGGCCAGCACCGCCACGCCGATGCCGTGGCTGGTGCCGGCGTAACGGCCGTAGAAGCCGGTGCTGGTGGCCAGCGCCACGGCGTTGCGCGAGAAGGAGGCGCCGCCGCCTTCGGAATTGGTGACCCCCGGAACCGCCAGGGCTGTGCCTTCCACGGTTCGGGCCCGCTCGATCAACAGATCGGCGCCGGGTTCGCCTGGATCTTCCAGGTCCAGGTCCGGAATGGCCCTGGCCAGCCGTTCTTTGGGCGCTAGGCCGGCGAACTTGTCTTCCGGCGCCAACCGCGCCATCGCGACCGCCCGGCCCGGCAAGGCGGCTAGCGCGTCGGCGGAGAAATCGGTCGAGGAGACGAACGCGATCTTCTGTCCCACAAAGACGCGCAGGCCCAGGTCGTAGCTTTCCGACCGCTCCACATCTTCCAGCTTGCCCAGTCGGTAGGAGACGCTGGAGGACACGCCTTCGACGTACAGCGCGTCGGCGGCGTCGGCGCCGACTTTGCGGGCGGCGTCGAGCAGGGATGAGAGAATAGCCTGGGGATCACGTGCGGGGGAGGAGGTCATCCCTTTCCGATGCCGCACGGCGTGGGCCGCGTCAAGGTTTCAGTGTGGATCCCGCGCTCTGCCCGCAAGATACCGCCGGATGCTGCCGAAAACCGTCAGTGCGCCGTGGTTGCGGATGCGGCGGTAACCCCGGGCGCCGCCGCGACGGGCATGCTTTGCGGCGCTGAAGCCGGCGTGATGTAAAGCTTGTTTTCGCTATAGGCGACAAAGAGATGGAGCTTGCGCAGCACATCCATGCCGATGGAAAGGCCGCCGCCGATATTGTCGTCGATCCGGCGCAGGCGCGTATCGGTGCGGCCGCTGTTGTTGGGGTCCTTGCTGCCGGTCAGGTCGGGATAGACCACGAACTTGGGATTGGTGACGGTGACCGTGTCGAATGTCAGGGTCTGGAAGGTGTAGCGGAACGCCCGGTGCGCAGGATTGCCGTCAGGGCTATCGAGGGGCACCGCGCCGGGTGAATCGGCGGTGACGCCGAAGACGAATTTCGCGGTGTCCGTGCTCATGGCCGAGGTCTGGGATGCGGTGTTCAACGCCGCCTTGAAGTCCTTGCCATTGATGCTGACCGGCACATTGATGTGGTTGCCGCGATAGGAAAAGAGCCGATAGCCGGTACGCGAGTCATCGGCGGTGGGCAGTTGCCGCGTGATCGGCAATACCGCCAGCGCGTCCATCTTCCAGTAGATCACATGTCCGGGGCAGTGATCTTTTGAGAAGAAATTCAGCTTCTTTCCCGCGAAATCCATTTCCACGTCATAAAGACCCAGGAAATCTCCCGCCAGGCTGCCGACAAAAGGCGCATTGCCGCCGGCGGCCGGCATCACGATGACCTGGAGTTTGGGCGCCCGAATGGCGCCCAGCGAAAAGTCGACCTGGGTATAGCTCTGAGAGGTGTTGCCGTTGCTGGAAAGCAGCTTGATGCTGCTGGCATCGATGGAATGCAGCCCCATCTCTTCCATCGCATCCTGTCTCAGGTTGGTGATCCCGCCCGCCGTGGCAAGCAGCATCTGCCGGGGTGTGCCGTCGATGGAGACGGGGACAAGGAAGCTACCGCCCGGGCCGGTGGTCATGTCGACGGAGGAAATCTGCTTCAGCGGCCCGCAGTCTTCGGCCGCCGCGACACCGCTGTGAAACAGGATCGCGACCGCCAGCGATCCGACCAGTGACCCAGTCCGCATTCCCAGCCCCTGCTGTTTTGCGAAATGTTAACGCTGCCGTGCTTGGCTGGCCAGCGGCAGACATGCCGGCACTCGATATCTTCTTTGTAATACGGGGCATGCTCCGCCGCCACGCGAACGCGGGACATTCTATTGCGGGGGCTGTGCGGCGGTGCTGGCTGCCAGGGAAGGCGTGTCGGACGGCTGGGATGGCACCGAAGCCTCGCTGATGTACATCTTGTTTTCCCCGAACGCGATGTAGAGATGCAGCTTTTTGAGGATATCCATGCCGATCAGCATGTCGGGCCGGTCGATATCGTCGTCCCGGCGTTTCACATGCGAGCCCGTCTGGAATCCATTGTCGGAATCCTTGGAGCCCACCAGATCTGGCACAATGATAATATGCGGGTTCTTGACTGCGATGCCCTCGAAATCAAGGGTGGAAAAAACACGCCCGAATGCGGCCGCCATGCCCTGGGTATTGAGCGGAACGTTGCCGGGAGTTTCCGGAACGATATCGAACACGATCTTAGCGGCTCCTGCCATCATGGTGGTGTTGGTTGCACCCGTGTCTATCTCGGCTCTCAGTTCCTTGCCGTCGAGCAGGACCGGCAGACGGATGTGCCGGTTGTGGAAGGTCATGGGCGTTATGCCCAGCGCAGCATGAGGCCAATAGACCACATGGCCGGGACAATGATCCGAGGCGAAATAGTTCATCTTGTATGTGCCGAAATCGAGATCGACATCGTAGCGCCCCATCATGTCGGGGCCGAAAAGGCCGACATAGCGCGTGCCCTTGCCGAAATCGGGATTGGGCTGGATCGCCATATAGACATCGTCGCCATGCAACCGCCCCAGCGTGAATTTATCGATCCGCACCATCTGATTGGAGGCATGCCCGTACATGTCGAGCAGTTTCAGATTGGACTCTCGCTTGCTCAGCTTGAGCTCGCCGGCCACTTCGCCGCTGATCTGGGTGACGTCTCCACCCGTATCCAGCAGGAAAAGCTTTGGGATGCCGTTGATGGAAACCGGCACCAGGGCCCGATTGGGCCCCGCCATCAGGTCAACGGTGTTGACCTGTTTGAGCGGACCGCAATCCTCCGCCCATGCTGCGCCGCTGTGAAGCACAACCGCCAGCACCAGCGATCCGAATAACGAACCAGCCCGCATTCCCAGCCCCCTAAGCTGGCAGGGATTTTAGTACCTTCCGATGTTATCTGCCAGACGGCAGCGCTGACAGGCGGTCACTTCCAGATCGGTTTGCCGGACCCAGGTAAACCCAGCCGCGTCCATTTTTCTGTCACGCTTTTAATGATGTTTGGGTCCATCGCGATCTTGCGGCCCCATTCGCGTTTGGTTTCCGGCGGCAACTTGTTGGTCGCGTCCAGCCCGATCTTGGAGCCCAAGCCGGATTCCGGCGAGGCGAAATCCAGATAATCGATGGGTGTGTGTTCGATGATGGTCACGTCGCGCGCGGGGTCCATGCGGGTAGAGATCGCCCACATCACATCCTTCCAGTCGCGTGCATCGATGTCGTCGTCCACCACGATCACCCATTTGGTGTACATGAACTGGCGCAGATACGACCACACCGCCATCATCACCCGCTTGGCATGACCGGGATAGGCCTTCTTCATGCTCACCACCGCGATACGGTAGCTGCAGCCTTCCGGCGGCAGCCAGAAATCCACGATCTCGGGAAACTGCTGCTTGATCAATGGCACAAAGACTTCGTTGAGAGCCTCGCCCAGGACGGAAGGTTCGTCCGGCGGCCGTGCGGTGTAGGTGGAAAGGTAGATCGGATTCTTCCGCATGGTGATGGCGGTGACCGTGAAGACCGGGAACTGCTCCACCGAATTGTAATAGCCGGTGTGATCGCCATAAGGCCCTTCGTCGCGATAGTCCGAAAGCGACACCTCGCCCTCGATCACGATCTCGGCTTCGGCGGGCACCTTCAGCGGCTGGGACACGCAATCGGCGAGTTCGATCCTCTGCCCGCGCAACAAGCCCGCGAACTGGTATTCCGACAAGGTCTCCGGCACCGGCGTCACTGCCGCCAGGATGATGCCGGGATCGGCGCCGATTACCGCCGCCGCGGGCAGGGGCGCGGTCTTTTCCTTGCCCCAGCGGGCATGATGCTGCGCCCCGCCGCGATGCTTGAGCCAGCGCATGATGGTCTGGTTCCTGTTCAGCACCTGCATGCGATAGATGCCGAGATTGTAATTGTCCTCGCGCGAGTCGCTGGGGCCCTTGGTCACCACCAGCGGCCAGGTGATCAGCGGCGCCGGCTCGCCCGGCCAGCAGGTCTGCACCGGCAGCCTGGACAGATCGATGTCGTCGCCCTTGAGCACAATCTCCTGGCAAGCCGGCCTGCCGACCGTTTTTGGCTTCATCGCCAGGATGGTCTTGACCAGCGGCAACAACTCGGCGGCTTCGCCGAAGCTGCGCGGCGGCTGCGGCTGGCGCAGTTGCGCCAACAATTCGCCAACTTCGCGCAGGCCCGCGCCCGTGGTCCGCTCCACATTTTTTCCCCCTCCGGGGCTGGCCATGGTCACGCCCATGGCCACCCGCTTCACCGTGCCGAACAGGTTGACCAGCACCGGCATGTCGCTGGAACTGCCGTCGGCTTTGATGGGTTTCTCGAAAATCACTGCCGGGCCGCCCTGGGCGATCAGCCGGGTCTGGATCTCCGTCATCTCCAGCACGGTGGAGACGGGCTCTTTCACCCGTACCAGCTCGCCGTCTTTTTCCAGACGGACAAGAAAATCGCGCAAAGATTTGTAGGACATGCCGCAGTCTAGCGAAACTGGTTGAGTTTTACACGTCGGGCACGGGTGGTTGGTCTTCGCTATGTCCTTCGATGATGCCGCGTCCAACGTGGCTGTGGCTGCGGCTATAGAGGAAATAGACCACCAGCCCCAGGCCACCCCATACCGGCAAAACCAGGATCGCCGTGAGAGGCAGCGAACAATAAAGTATCAGGCATCCGACGATGGCGGCCGGGGCGATGATCCACACGGCGGGCGTCCGGAACGGGCGCTTTCGATCCGGGTCGGTCCGGCGCAGCACCATCACCGAAATTGCCACCATGGTGAATGCGAACAGCGTGCCGGAGTTTGAATAATCGGCGAGCCTGCCGACCGGCAGCACCGCCGCCGCGATGGTGGCGCCGGCGCCGGTCACCATCGTCACGATATGCGGCGTCCTGTAACGGGGATGAACCGCGGCAAGCTTGTCGGGCAAGAGGCCGTCTCGCGCCATGGTGAAGAAGACGCGCGTCTGGCCGAACATCATCATCAGCACGACCGACGGAAGGGCCAACACCGCTGCGAGCCCGACCACCCGGCCCAGCGCGGGCCAGCCGATGGATTGCAGGACATGGACAAGCGCCTCCCTGGAGCAGACCAGCGGCTCAAGTGCGCCGGAGGCGACAATGGAGACGCAACGGCCGGCCATCTCGGCGGAGCCGGGCGTCAGCGAAGCGCCGCCCTGCATCAGGGGCTGGGCTCCGATCGCGCCGATCGCCCCGCTCGCCACCAGAAGATAGAAGGTGGTGCAGATCACAAGCGTCCCGATCAGGCCGATGGGGACATTGCGCTGCGGATTGCGGACTTCCTCGGCCGCGGTGGAAACCGCGTCGAAGCCGACATAGGCAAAGAAAATGGAGGCTGCGGCGCCGAATGTGCCGGCCGCGCCGGTCGGCATGAAGGGTGTGAAGTTTTCCGCATGCATGACCGGGATTGTCAGCGCGATAAACAGCGTCAGGGCCGAGATTTTGATCAGCACCAGAACGGAGTTGACCCGAGCACTTTCGGTGGTGCCGATGACCAGCAGCCACGTCACCGCGGTGGCGATCAGAACCGCGGGGACATTGATCCAGCCCCCGGTATTCGCCGCGGTCAGCAGGTCGGGGGTGGGTGTCGCGCCGAAGGCCATCTGTACCTTCGCCATCAAGGCGTCGGCGTTTTTTATGGCAGACGGAAAATCCACGCCCAGCCCATGCAGCAGGCCCACCGCATGGTTCGACCAGCCCACCGCGACCGCGCTGGCGCCGACCGCATATTCCAGCACCAGAGCCCAGCCCACCATCCAGGCCAAAAGTTCGCCCACCACGGCGTAGGTATAAGTGTAGGCCGAGCCCGCAACCGGCACCATGGACGCCAGTTCGGAATAGCACAGCGCCGCCACGGCGCAGACAAAGCCGGCAATGCAGAAGGACAGCACCATAGAGGGCCCCGCCTTCTGGGCGGCTTCGGCGGTCAGTACGAAAATGCCCGTACCGATGACGGCGCCGATGCCCAATAAAGTGAGCTGGAAGGGGCCCAGCGAGCGATGCAGCGATTTCTTCTCGGCCGTCGCCAGAATGGCTTCCAGCGATTTTATGCGGGTAAACAGCATGGCGAACCCTCAGCGCAGCCTGTCCACTGTGACAGAGGCCTCGATGCTCGCCTAGCCCTTGAGGCGATAAACGCCCGTCTCGCGAATCTCCCGGTCTTCCAGATCGCGCGTGGTCGCGACGCTGTAGCTGGCCAGCTTCTCAGTCCGCCCCTTGGGGAAATAGTTACGCCCGGGATCGCCCAGCAAGGCGGGCACATTCAGCGGCCCGAGCCACGCCAGCAGGCGTTCCGCCAGAGGCCGTTCATAGAAAAGATCGCCGACCAGGATCACGTCCCAATCGGCGGGCGCATCGATCATGTCTTCCTGGGTCACTGCGATTTCGAGCGCGTTGGCAGCGGCGTTCAGGCGGATAGCGGCACAGGCAAAGGCATCGATATCGGCCGCCAGCACATGGGCGGCGCCGGCCTTCGCGGCGGCAAGTCCCACCAGGCCGGAGCCTGCGCCGATATCCAGCACGCGCTTGCCGTGCACCGTCTGCGGATGATCCAGCACATAGCGGGCCAGCGCCTGGCCACCGGCCCAGGCGAACGCCCAATAGGGCGGCGGCACGCCGATCTTCGACAATTCTTCCTCGGTCGCCCGCCACAGCGGCACCACTTCACTGGCCAGATACAGGTCAATTTCCGGCACCAGCGGCGGCGTCAGCAGCTCGGCATTGGTCTTGATGAAGTCTTCGGGCGTCATCAGCGCAGGGCGAACAAAAGGCCCAGCCCCACCAGCACCGTGCCGCTGATGCGCTCGCGCCAGACCGCGTGATGGGTGGCGGTGCGTTTGCCGCCCGCCGCCGCCAGCCAGCCATAGCCGGACAGGATGACACTCTCGCCGGCGAAAGTGATCACATACATCAACAGATATTGTGGCAGCAGCGGTGCATTTGTGTCGAGAAACTGCGGCACGAAAGCGCCGAAGAAAAGCAATGCCTTGGGATTGCCCAGTTGTGTGAGTAAAGCCTGAACGAAGGGGTTGGCGCGCAGCTTTTGTTCCTGTTGTGCATGGGCGGGCCGGCGGCTGTGCCACAATTCGGTTACGCCCAGCCAGATCAGATAGCCGGCGCCCAGATAACGGATGACGGTGAAAGCCAGCGGCCACCGGGTCACCATCGCGCCCAGCCCCAGCGCACTGAGGACATACCAGACGCTGTTGCCCGTCTGGGTGCCGCAGATGGCTGCGAAGGCGTCGCGGAACCCGCCGCGAAAGCCATAGGCGCTGATCATCATCACGGTGGGGCCCGGGGTCAGCGAGAACAGAAGCTCCCCGCCGGTGAACAGCAGCAGCTTGTCCCACGCCATGATGCCCAGAAAACCGGAAGCCGCCATCGCGCCAGCTTGCGGCGGGCCTGGCGGGGTTGGCAAGCCTTCCCAAATGCGGAAGGCTGGATCACAATAGATGGTTGCGGAGGATGCTTTCGAAAGGACGCCGATGTCCGCGGATGCGCGCGAGTTTCACAGCTTTGCCGACTTCTATCCCTTCTATCTCGACGAGCATTCCAAGCGCACGACCCGGCGGCTGCACTTCATCGGCTCAAGCCTGGGTCTTGTCTGCTTGGTCTTGCTGGTGCTGTCGGGTAATCTGTGGTGGCTGGCGGCTGGGCTTTTTTGCGGCTACGGCTTTGCCTGGTTCGCCCATATCGCGGTTGAAAAGAACCGGCCGGCCACCTTCCGCCAGCCGCTCTACAGTTTTATGGGCGACTGGGTGATGTTCTGGCAGATTCTGACGGGGCGGATTCCCTTCTGAAGATCAGCCTAACCAGCTCGCCAGCAGGAAGGCTAGCGCGATCAGCGCACCGGTCTCGCGGTTGGCGCGAAAGATACGCAGGCAATTGTCCGGATTGTCGATATCCAGCCGCTTCACCTGCCAGACCAGATGCGCCCCCGCGAGCAGCATCACAAAGGCGAAAGCCCAGCCGGTATGTTCGGTGAAGCCGCTGGCCAGGATCAATGTGAAAGCCACGGCATAGAAACGCAGGATCCATTTGTGTGATTGCCCGCCGAACAACCGCGCGGTGGATTTGACCCCTATCAGCTCATCATCTTCCTTGTCCTGATGGGCATAGATGGTGTCATAGCCCAGGGTCCAGAAGATCAGCCCGGCATAGAGTAGGCCCACACCCGCATCCAGGCGGCCGGTCTGGGCGGCAAATCCCAACAGCGCGCCCCAATTGAAGGTGAGGCCCAGCCAGGCCTGCGGCCACCAGGTGATGCGCTTCATGAAGGGATAGGCCGCGACCAGCAACAGCGACGACGCGCCCAGCGCCACCGCGAACCAGTTGAACTGCAAAAGGATCGCCAGCCCCACCAGGCATTGCGCGATCAGAAAGATCACCGCACCGGTTACGCTGATGGCCCCGGAAGGCAGCGGACGGCCGCGGGTACGCGCCACCTGGGCGTCGATCTTGCGGTCGACAATATCGTTGAAGGTGCAGCCGGCGCCGCGCATTACCAGGGCGCCGATGCCGAACAGAAGCACATAATAGAGGTCATGCCATTCCAGGAAGCGGCGCTCGTCCGCCGCCGTACCCAGGATCAGGCCGAAAACGCAGGGCCAGAACAACAGCCAGGTGCCGATGGGGCGGTCCAGCCGCGCCAGTTGCAGCCATGGCCGCAGGCGCAGGGGCGCGTGCGCCACCCAACTGGCGGGAATGGCGTCTGCGGGCATGGCCTGCGATCTTGCGTATTGATTGGGAACCGTCATCGCGTTTCAGTGTGGCATGACCGAGAAATTAAATGAACCCGCACTGACAGAGCCCGGCGGCAAGACCCGGCTCTATGTGACCGGCGATCTGGGCGCCAATAGGACCGTCACCTTGGACGAGGGCCAGACGCATTATCTGCTGCACGTGTTGCGTGCCAGGCCGGGGAACCGGGTTCTTCTGTTCAATGGCCGCAACGGTGAATGGCTGGCGGAGATCACCCAGGCGTCCAAACGCAGCACCGTCGCAACCTGCCTGAAACAGACGCAACCGCAGGCGGAGGCGCCGGACGTCTGGCTGGCCTTCGCGCCGGTGAAGAAGACGCCGGCCGACTATCTGGTGCAGAAGGCGACCGAGCTTGGCGCTTCGGTACTTCTGCCGGTCTTCACCCGCCGCGCCATCGTGAGCCGCATCAATCAAGAGCGCATGCGGGCCAATGCGATCGAAGCGGCGGAACAGTCGGCGCGGTTGAGTGTGCCGGAGATCCGCGAAGCCGTGCCGCTGGAAAAGCTTCTGGCCTCCTGGCCCCAGGAGCGGCGGCTGTTCTTCTGCGACGAGGGCGGAGACGCCAGGCCGTTGGCCGAGACCGCGCGGGGCGTCAGCGGTCCTGCCGCCATTCTCACCGGTCCCGAAGGCGGTTTCGATCCCGTCGAACGCGAGATGCTGCGCGCCTTGCCGTTTGTGACCCCGGTGACATTGGGCCCGCGCATTCTGCGTGCCGACACGGCGGCGCTGGCGGGGCTGGCGATCTGGCAGTCAGTCGCTGGCGACTGGCGCTAGGCGAAGCGGACCTGCCAACTGACGCCAAACCTGTCATTGACCCAGCCGAAACGTTTGGCGAAGGGATAGGCATTCAATGGCATCAGAACCTTGCCGCCGTCGGAGAGTTTCTGGAACAGGCTGTCCACTTCTTCCGCGCCATCGCATTCCACGAAAAGTGATATGGCAGGCGTGAAGGTGAAATTGTGCTTCACCGCACTGTCGATGCACATCAGCTTCTGGCCGTTCAAACTCATGGTCGCGACCATGACCGAACCGGCCTTGCCGGGACCATTGGCATCATAGCGTGTGATGGTTTCGATGCGTGCATCGGCAAACAGCGAGACATAGAAGGTCATCGCCGCTTCCGCATCGCCCTCGAACATAAGGAATGGCGTGATGCTTTTGACCATGATTCAGTACCTCTTGTCGTAAACGCCGTCGGTCTGGCGCCACACATCCCAGAAAGCCGGCGGCACCTTGCCTTCGGCCTTGGATTGCAGGATGGCGAGATGGCTGTGCCAGCCGCCCGAAACATCGACCGCATATGGACGATTGGGAATCTTGCGGTGGGTGAGGGTGAAGCGGACCTTGTTGTCTTTGGGATCACCTTCTTGGTCGAGGCGGAATTCCACTTCGGAGTCTTCCCGCGCATCCGGCCCGAAGCTGAACACCAGCCGGTGCGGCGGCTCATAGGCCAGCAGCACATTGCGCGAATGATGTCCCATCTTGTCCATCTCAATGAATTTTTCCGGTGGCGGCGCCTGGTTGGGCGAAAGCGTGCTGTGCTTGAAATGCATGTCGAAGCTTTCCCCCGGCTTGGTCGGCATGGCGCCGGAGGCGAACCACTCGCCGCGTTTCTTGCCGTCCCACAGATACTCCCAGATGCGCTCGATGGGACCGGGCAGGATGCGCACGAATTGCACCGTGTGTTCGTCGGGCCGGGCGGCGAAATCATCCATCACATCACCTTTTGAGAGCATTCAGTTCCACTCCATAAATCTCCGCATTGCGCGGCATCACTTCTGTGCGGGACGGGAATTCGCCTTTGAGGCCCGCGGCGATCAGGTCCAGCATGGTGTGCCAGCCAATCATGGTCAGTTTCTGCATCGGTTCGGGGATAGGGCGATGGACCAGGGTGAGGCGGGTTCCACCGGTTGCCTCTTCCAGCGACAGCTCCAGATAGCTGATCGGCCAGGCGGAGACTTCTTCGTCTGGTTGAAACACGCTCCAGGTGTAGCCCAGGAATTTTTGCGGCCGCCAGCCGGTGACCACGCCGCGGATATGGCCGGCCATCAGGCTGACCTTGCCGCCTTCGCGCGGTTCGATCGCGCCATCGCCATACCATTCGGGCAAAAGGCTGCTGTCGGTGAGAAAGGCCCAAACCTTTCCAACCGGCGCGTCCAGATGACGGACAAAACGCACGGCACTTTCGGGAACGACTTCACCTTTGGTCCGGTCTTTCATCTGGAATCTTTCTTGAGCGCGGCTTCCAGCGCATCCAGGCGCGGGTTCCAGAAAGCCTGGATGCGTGCCACCCAGTCGGAAACTTCCCGGACCCCTTCCGGGTCCAGGCTGTAAATGCGTTTCTGCTTGTCGGCCCGCACCGAAACCAGGCGCGCTTCTTTCAAGGTCTTGAGATGCTGGGAAATGGCGGGCGGCGACAGTTCGAACCGTCCCGCGATCTCGCCCGAAGACAGGGCGCCGGCTGCCAGCATTTCCACAATGCGCTGTCGGGTGGGATCGGAAAGGGCCTGGAGGGCTGTCATAGGTCATTATTTCCGTATATACTTAATTAAGTCAATACGAAAATAGTGCGCTTGCACCGGCCGCGCCCGCTCCTTAAGTACCGGGCGTCAAGGGTGCTTCATGTCTATTCCGCAGTCCGCCAGCGGCCCGATCCAAAGCCGCGATGATCTCGTTCGCCAATTGTCGAAGGGCTGCCGCCCTCGCGCCGATTGGCGCATCGGCACTGAGCACGAAAAATTCGTCTACGACCTCAAGACCCACAAGCCGGTGGCCTATGACGCCAAGCCGGGCATCCGCCAGTTGCTGGAAGGCATGCAGCGTTTCGGCTGGCAGCCCGTGCGGGAAGGCGCGAACATCATCGGGCTGACTCAGGACGGCGCCTCGCTCAGCCTGGAGCCGGGCGGACAGTTCGAACTCTCCGGCGCACCGCTCAGGACCATCCACGAGAGCTGCACCGAAACCAACACCCACCTCGTGCAGACCCGCGAAGTCGCCAACGAGATCGGCGTCGGTGTGCTGGGCTTCGGCTTCGCGCCCAACTGGACCTTGGCGGAAACCCCGGTGATGCCCAAGGGCCGTTACAAGATCATGCGCGACTACATGCCCAAGGTCGGCGGTTATGGCTTGGACATGATGTTCCGCACCTGCACCGTGCAGGTGAACCTGGATTTCGAATCCGAAGCCGACATGGTGAAGAAATTCCGTGTCGGCCTGGCGCTGCAGCCCATCACCACCGCGCTGTTCGCCAACTCGCCCTTCCGCGAAGGGCGGCCCAGCGGTTTTCTCTCCTATCGCGCGCAGGTGTGGACCGACGTCGACAATGCCCGCGCCGGCATGCTGCCCTGGGTGTTCGAAGATGGCATGTCGTTCGAGCGCTATGTCGATTATGCGCTGGATGTGCCGATGTATTTCCTCTATCGCGACGGGAAATATATCGACATGGCGGGCAAGAGTTTCCGCAAATTCCTGGCCCGGGAAATTCCCGAAGTCGCCCATATCACGCCCATGCTCAGCGACTGGGCAGACCATCTCACCACCATTTTCCCGGAAGTGCGGCTCAAAAGCTTCCTGGAGATGCGCGGCACCGACGGTGGCTTGTGGCGCCGCATCTGCGGCATGCCGGCGCTGTGGGTGGGCATTCTCTATGACAGCGTGGCGCTGGATGCCGCCTGGGACCTGGTCAAGGACTGGACGGCGGAGGAACGCCAGGCCCTGCGCGACGGCGTGGGCAAGCAGGCGTTCAAGCTGCCCTTCCGCAAGACCACCGTGCATGAACTGGCCTACCGCATGCTGGAGATTTCATCCGCCGGGTTGAAACGCCGCGCCGAGCTGGACGGGGCGGGGGCGAGCGAGGACGGGTTCCTCAATCCCCTGCGCGAGCTGGTGTCGCGCGGCTATACCCGCGCCGAAGAGATGCTGAAGAATTATCACGGCCCGTGGGGCAGGGACCTGACGCCGCTGTTCACCGAATACAACTTTCTCTGATCAGATAGGCGTTCAACGAATTTGTAGCCAAGCAAGACGAACGGGCCTCTTGGGCGATCCGCGCTGCATATATCGAAGAAGAAGAACCCAACCGGCTGATGTCCGCCTTGCGGTCGTAAGGCGGTGTCCGTTTAGCCAATAGGTTGGAGGAACGCCAACGGCGCGTCAGGGGCTTACAGGGAGGGCTCTGCCGTTGGGCGTCGCGCGCGTAAGAATGCCAACACTTGATAGAGTTGGATTGGGGGCTGGACCTAAGGCCGCTGGCTGATTTGTCGGCAAAGCTAACGAGCCTGCTGGTAAAGCGGGCGTGGGTTCGCCGAGCCTATATTGCAAGCCTGCTCCGGCAGCAAGTGCCGCGATGTTCTGCTGTATCTCGTCGGATCGCGCGTCGAAAACATTGCTGAGTACAACAACGGTCAGTTCGTCTTGTGGGTAGTAAACCAGACGGGTGTAAGCGCCAAGAATGAATCCGCCGTGCCATATTGATAATGGTCCATTTGTTTTATCTACTATAAGGCCCAGAGCGTACCGATTTTTGAATGGGGTGGTCATTTTTTCAAGCGACGAAGGTGAGAGTACCCGTCCGCCAAATAGGGCGCGCTCCCAAATCAATAAGTCCCTCGTCGTGGAATATAGTCCACCGGCAGCGAACGAAGCACTCGGTTCAATCGGCGGGGCGGGGACGGGTCTATCCCCGGGAGTATAATAACCAATTGCTAGGGCCTCATTACGTCTTGGATCGTATCCGCTATCGCGCATTTTGAGAGGTAGAAAAATGTTCTGCTTTAGAAACGTGCCGTAGCTTTCTCCTGAAATTCTCTGAACGAGGTATCCCAGCAGAACGTAATTGGAGTTGCTGTAACTCCAACGCTCGCCCGGCGAAAAATCCAAAGGCTTATTGATGAAAGTGGCGATTTGCTTATCAGGTGTCGTAGGCGTGCTAAACGAAGCTTCTTGGAAGCTCGTGTAGTTCGGAATCCCAGAAGTGTGTGTGAGCAGGTTGAAGATTGTTATTTTGCCCCACGCGGCGGGTGTGCTCGGCAGATATTTCCTCACGGAGTCATCGAGGCGCAACTTTCCGCGCTCCTCCAAAAGCAAAATCGACGCGGCTGTAAACTGCTTACTCACCGACGCGAGCATGAATCGTGTTTTCGGTGAATTTGGTGTTCGCCGAGCTAAATCAGCAAATCCGTATCCTTTATCCATCAGGACGGTGTCGCCCTTCGCGATCAATACCGATCCCATGAACTTTTGATTAGATACGAATGGCTGAAGATATTGTTCAACGCGGGCAATCGAAGCCAACGCGGCCTCTTCGTCTCTCGACCGCTGCGCCACCATAGCGTAGGAAATTAGGCCGCCAGCGAGCAATGCCAAGGCGGTAACCCATTTCGCCGTGAATTTGTCGATGCCGCCCAACACGGTCATGTGTCCCCGCGAATGCCGTCACAGCTTACAGGGGGGCTGTTGAGGGCGAAATGGGGTGTGCCAATCTCGTCTGTCCACTTTGGGTCAAAAGCGGATGTTCATAGCGGGCCGTCCAACATCTGATCACTTCTTGGGAGTGGCACCGGGCACGGCCACCGGTTGGCCGGTTGGAACGCGGGTGGCATTGTTGCGGCTGATCATCCAATAGGGATATTGCGTCCGGTCGGCGCTGAGTTCGTCCAGCCGCGCCATCTCTTCCGCCGATAGACTGAAATCCACCGAGGCCAGATTGTCGTTCAACTGTTCCATCGTCGTGGCGCCGATGATGGTGGAGGTGATGAAGGGCTTCTGTCGTACCCAGGTCAGGCCCACGCAGGCCACCGACACACCGTGTTTCTTGGCGATCTCGCGCATGGCAACGACGATGCGGTCGGCCTTTTCCTTGTCGATGGGCGGGAAGTCGAAATTGGCGCGGCGTCCCGGCTCGACCTTGATGCCGTCGCCAGGCGTGTACTTGCCGGCCATATATCCGCCCGCCAGCGGGCTCCATACCAGGCAGCCGATATTCTGGTCCTTCATCACCGGCACCATCTCCTGCTCGATGTCGCGGCCGGCGATGGAATAATAGACCTGGTTGGTGACGATCCGGGTCAGGCCCTGATGCCCGGCAATGCCATTGGCCTTCATCATCTTCCAGGCTTCCCAGTTGGAGACGCCGACATAACGAACCATGCCCTGGCGCACCAGATCGTCCAGCGCGCGCATGGTCTCATCCAGCGGGGTCATCGGATCGGAGTGATGGATCTGGTAAAGATCGACGTGATCGGTCTGAAGCCGCTCCAGGCTCAGACTTATGCTGTCCATGATGTGGCCGCGGGACGCGCCCATGTCGTTGGGCCCGGGTCCCATGCGGCCGAAGACCTTGGTGGCCAGCACCACATCGCTGCGTTTGACGCCCAGGTCCTTCAACGCCTGGCCGGTCATCAGTTCGGAATCGCCGAAGGAGTAGACATTGGCGGTGTCGATGAAGTTGATGCGGGCTTCCAGGGCGCGGGCGATGAAGGCGGTGGCGTCCTTCTGGCTGAGGGTGCCGATGGCGCCGCCGAAATAATTGCGGCCCGAAAAACCCCAAGTACCCATGCACAATTCGGAAACGAACAGGCCCGTCTGGCCAAGACGATTAAATTTCATGACAGGTTCCTATGGATTATTTCGGTTCAGGAAGGGGAATGAATTCCTTGTCGTCGCCGGGAATGAGGCCAAACTTGCCCTCTTTCCATTCCTGCTTGGCGCGCTCGATGCGTTCACGCGATGAAGCGACGAAATTCCACCAGATATGGCGTTCGCCATCCAGCTTGGCGCCGCCCAGCAACATCACCCGTGCCGGCCCGTCGGCATAAAGCGTGACCTCTTCGCCGGCTTCCAGCGTCAGCATGGCACCTGGGCCGTGCACCTCGACGTCGCCGGTCTGGATCTCGCCTTCAATAACAAGGAAAGCGCGCTCTTCATGTTCGGCGCTGTAGTGCAACGCGCCACCGGGTGCAAAGCGCGCGTCGGCATAGAAGATGGGAGAGAAGGTCTTGACCGGCGAGGTGAGGCCAAAGGCCGTGCCCGCGATCAGCCGCAGGGTGACGCCGCTTTCCTCCCGTTCGGGAAGATCGGCCACACCGACGTGATGGAATTCGGGCGGCGCTTCCTCATCGGCCTGAGGCAATCCGACCCAGCTCTGGATGCCGTGCATGCGGTGGCCGCTGGCGCGCACCTCCGCGCCCGTGCGTTCACTGTGGGCGATGCCGCGGCCTGCCGTCATCCAGTTGACGTCGCCGGGCTTGATCTCCTGCACGGTGCCCAAGGTGTCGCGGTGCATCTGCGAGCCGTCAAACAGGTAGGTAACGGTGGCGAGCCCAATATGAGGATGGGGCCGTACATCGATGCCCTTGCCGGGTGCGAAATCGACGGGCCCGAAATAATCGAAAAACACGAAGGGACCGATGCTGCGGCGCGCTATCTGCGGCAACAGGCGGGTGACGAAAAAGCCATCTCCCAGGTCGTGCGCTTTTCCAGTGATTGGGATCATGGGCAAAGCCTAGCGGTTGACCGGCAAAAGCTCTAGTGTCGCCGAAAATTTTTGGGAGGTCTCATTGCTGCGCAGGATTGTTCAATACATTCCGTTGGCCGCTTGTCTCGCGGTGCCTTTTGCGGCACCGGCGGCGGCGAAAGACGATGCCTTGCAGATGGTGTCCATTGATGTCGAGGGCGGCGGCGGCACCCTGTTCGTCACCCCGGAAGGCAAGTCGCTGTTGATCGACACCGGCAACCCTGAGCAGAGCCGCATCACCGGCGACCATCCCAGTTCCGAGCGTATTGTCGCAGCCGCTCATGCCCTGGGTCTCAAAAAGATCGATACCCTGCTGATCACCCATTATCACGGCGACCATATCGGCGGCTTTGAAGGCCTGCTGGCGCGCATTCCCATCGACACCGTGATCGACCATGGCCCGAACCGGGAAACCACCGCCTCAACCCAACCGGGCTCGCCGCAGATCGATCTCAAGAATCCGCCGCCCGGTTCCACCGCCGCCGGCTACAACCATTATATCGAGCTGATCGGCAAGCGCCGTCATATCGTGGCCAAGCCCGGTGATGTCTTTCACATCGGCAGCATGACCGTCACCATCGTGATGGCGGACGCCAAGCCGATCGCCAAGCCGCTGCCGGGTGCGGGCGAGGACAATCCCGCCTGCGCCGGCATGGAAGGCATGGCCAACAATGGCGGGGAGGAGAATGCCCGTTCCACCGCCTCGCTGATCAGCTACGGCAAAGCCAGGATCGCCGCCTTCGGCGATCTTACCTGGGACCGCGAGAAGGACCTGTTCTGTCCCGTCGACAAGATCGGCAAGGTGGACGTCTATCTGGCCACCCATCACGGCACTGCGCTGTCGGGAAGCCCGGCGGCAGTGAATTCGCTGGCGCCCATCGTGACCATTATGGGCAATTCGCCGCGCAAGGGCGCTGATGCCACCCGCATGAAGACCATCCAGGCCAGCCCGCGAATCCAGGGCGTGTGGCAGCTTCACACCACCACGGTGGCGCCCGGCGTGAATGTCGCCACCGACATGATCGCCAATGAAGGCACCGACCAGAGCAAGGACAAGGCCTATGGCCTGCGGCTGCGTATCGAGAAAAGCGGCAAGGTGACCGTGATCAACGAGCGCAACGGCTACAACAAAACTTACGGGGGCTGATTATATGCGTAAGATTCTCGCTGCCGCGTTGCTGACTTCGGCGCTGGCGGCTCCGGCACTTGTTGTTCCAGCTTTGGCCGCCGAGGGCACCCTCAAGATTGTGTCCATTGACGTAGAGGGCGGCGGCGGCACCTTATTCGTCACGCCGGAAGGCAAGTCGCTGCTGATCGACACCGGCTGGCCCAGCAATTATGGGTTATTGCCGTCGCCCGACGGCGCCAAGAACAGCGCGGACCGCATTGTGGCGGCGGCCAGGAAGCTGGGTGTCACCAAGCTCGATTATGTGATCATCACCCATTTCCACATGGATCATGTCGGCGGGGTGGTGGACCTGGTGAAGCAGATGCCGGTGGGCACCTTCATCGACCACGGCGTCAATGTCGAACATCTTCCGCCCGGCGTGAAGGACGATCCGCAGCTTCCGGGTGGCGCGCCGGATATTCTCTATCCGAAATATCTCGAGGCCATCAAAGGCTCCCAGCACATCGTCGCCAAGCCGGGGCAGGTGATTCAGATCGGCTCGATGACCGACACCATCGTCTCCAGTGACGGTGTGGTACTGTCCAGGGCGCTGAGCGGCGCGGGTGCCCCCAATCCGGTCTGCAATACCGCCGAAAGCAAGGCGTCGCGCGATGTGGGCGGCGAGGAGAATGCCCGCTCAGTCGCGTCTATGTTGACGTTCGGCAAGGTAAAGGTCGCCTTGTTCGGCGATTTGAGCTGGGAAAAGGAGCGCGCGCTGTCATGTCCCGCCGGCAAGCTGGGTCATGTCAACCTGTTGATCGCCACCCAGCACGGTTCCGCCATTTCCAGCAATCCGGCGTCCATCGCCGATATGCATCCCGACATCGTGCTGATGGGTGCGGGCGGCAAGAAGGGCGGCGACGAAGCGTCGATCAAGACCTACAAGGCGTCGCCGGGCCTGATGGGCTTGTGGCAGACCCATGACAATTATGCCCACCCGGAATGGACCAGCGACAAGAATGTGGTCGCCAATCTCAATCCGCCGGCAAGCGCCGTGGCGGCGCAGGCCAAGTCGCTGTTCAGTGTTCCGCCCGACAAGGGTTATGCCATCCATGCCGAGATCACCAAGGACGGCAAGATCACCATGACCAATGACCGGAATGGGTTCAGCAAGACCTATCAGGTGAAATGACTTCAACCCTCCCCTTGAGGGGTGAGGAGCGGCCCGCCGCGCGGCAGCGCGGCGGGCGAGCAGGTCCAGCGGACCTGGGAGAGCGACGAACGCCGCAGCGGCGCGCGTTCAAGCGCGACGCGAGGCCGGGACGCCACGAGTAGGGCGAGTGGTCCAATGACAGTCTAGGTCAAATCCGGCAGCACGAACTCTCCGCCCGCATCCTTGGCCAGCGGCCGCGCCCATTTGATCGCGTCAGGCGACAGCGGTGCATAGAGATGCGGAAAATCCTCGCCGCGCGACGGTGAATATTCCCATTTCAAAGCGACGCCCAACGCCTTGGGATCAACCGCCACCAGCGTCAGGTCGTCTTGGCCGGAATAATAGCGCCGCAGCGTTTCGGGCAATTGCGAAGCGCTGGAGAAATGCAGGAAACCGTCGGCTCTGTCATGCGCTGAACCGTGATAATCGCCGCTTTCGGCTTCCCATTCGGTACGTGGGACGATCTTGAAGATCAGCGCCATGATATTCCTTGTGATACAGTATCTTTCAACCGGAGGATGGATGCGGGCTGGGGTTCTTATTGCCTGCTTTTTGGCAGGGCTGTGTGCTGCCGCGCAAGCCCAAGAGGCCCCGTCGTTTTGCGATTCGTTGAGGAGCATCACCGCGCCTCTTTCCCGGGTGTGGGTCGATGAGACAAGTCGTGAAGATAGGGAAACGATTGAGACCTTCCTATTGCATGAGATGTCGGACCGGGACTGGTACACACAGGCGCGCAAACTGAGAGTTACAAAGTCAGAGCGTATGGAATTGCATCAGCGCGCACAGTCGTTTTCGTTCGACCGGTTTAGGCCCAGATGTTCCTGGGCAAGCGAAGCTCACAATTTTGTGCAGAGTTTAGGTTTCCCCATAGCGACTTTTTCAAACCCGCTATTCTCAAGCGACCATAAGCTTGCGGTCGTCGCCTTATCGATTCACATGGAACGGGGTCTTGGAAGTCAGGGCCAATTTTGTGCCATACGTAAGATCGGCAACGTCTGGAAATCGCGATGTACAAGGACTTGGATTTCCTAGTCTTGCCCATTTCTCCACCGCCAGCCGCCTTCGGTTTTGCGATAGGTGATGGCCACGGTGACGATGACGGTGACGGCAAGGCCCAGCCCCACCCAGACCGCGCGCAGCAGATTGTCCCGGATCGTCGGTGCCAAAAGGATCACGGCGAACACCGCCGCAGCGCTCGCAATGGTCAAGGTCCAACCCTGCCAGGTGTTGGGCGCGGCGCCATAGCCGAACTTCCTCTGGCGGAACCAGTATTTCGCCATGCCTGCCCCCCGCTTCGCGTCCTGTCAGGCCGCTGCCGCCGTACCACCCACCGTCAGACCGTCCAGCCGCAAGGTCGGCTGGCCCACACCCACCGGCACGCTCTGGCCGTTCTTGCCGCAAGTGCCCACGCCGGTATCCAGCTTCATGTCGTTGCCGATCATCGAAACCCGGGTCAGCGATTCCGGGCCCGACCCGATCAGGGTGGCACCCTTGATCGCGGGCCCGATCTTGCCGTCCTCGACCAGATAGGCCTCGGTGCAGGAAAAGACGAATTTGCCGTTGGTGATGTCGACCTGGCCGCCGCCGAAATTGGTGGCGTAGATGCCTTTCTTCACACTGGCCAAAATCTCGGCCGGGTCCGCGGTCCCGCCCAGCATGTAAGTGTTGGTCATGCGCGGCATCACCGGCGAGGCATAAGACTGGCGGCGTCCGTTGCCGGTGGGCGCCACGCCCATCAGCCGGGCATTCTGGCGGTCCTGCATATAGCCTTTGAGGATTCCGTCCTCGATCAGCACCGTGCGATGCGTCGGCGTGCCTTCATCATCGATGGAAAGCGACCCGCGCCGCCCATCGAGCGTGCCGTCATCCACCACCGTGACGCCGGGCGCCGCTACGCGCTCGCCCAGCAGACCGGCGAATGCCGAGGTCTTCTTGCGGTTGAAGTCGCCTTCCAGCCCATGGCCGATGGCCTCGTGCAGCAGGATGCCGGGCCAGCCCGGACCCAGCACCACCGTCATCTCGCCTGCGGGGGCAGGGATGGAGGTGAGATTGACCAGGGCCTGGCGCAGCGCTTCGTCGATTGCGCCCTGCCAGTAGGTCGGATCGAGATAGGTTTCATAGCCGCTTCTGCCGCCGCCGCCGAACACACCGCTTTCCTGGCGGCCGTTTTCTTCCACGATCACCGAGACATTGATGCGGACGAGGGGGCGGATGTCGGAATATTGCTCGCCACCGGCGCGGATGA